>Ga0126343_10001125_pt1 | contig 11979 bp, 8 predicted proteins | sample Cyp2metagenome_FD_92531 | JGI IMG/M metagenome (GOLD analysis project Ga0126343, IMG submission 92531) | Coral microbial communities from Lord Howe Island, Old Settlement Bay, Australia - Cyphastrea 2 metagenome | ecosystem: Host-associated > Invertebrates > Cnidaria > Coral ... | reverse complement strand
TGGGTTGCGGGGATTTGCCAGCCATGGGAGCGGTATTCTATCTAGGGGCTGGCTGGCCACAGTGGAAGCCCCTGGATATCCCAGGCACCCACCTTCCACTTAAGCGAGGCAGCGGGTTAAATATAAACCTACAGGTCGTTAACTATCACGCGATAGAAAAATTTAATAAGCGCCCTCTCCAATGCTTTCGTCAACTATCACTCGTTTGAAATCTTGAGCTCATAATCTCGTTGTTTAATAGTGTGTTTTTGTCGTTGTTGTTATTCTTTTGTTTTCTTCAGCTTCTGATGACCTGGCTGCATCTTGTTCGCGTCAGCAAGGTAAACACTACAGTGCTTGTGTAGTACGTAAACAATCATCCACCGTAGAACAATTTTCCGCTCTGAGGAGGATCTTCAAAATCGAAAATTTTTGCTTTGTATTTTAGTGCAGTTCTTTTTGTTTAGTTGGACATTTCTTTAAGAGTTAGCTGTTGCTGGGATGAGATTAGTTTTAAGCCACCTAATTGGGTGTTGAAATTGTAAATTAGACTGCGCCAATTATAAAGATAGCCGACTCGATAATAACGAACAACAAACACTTTACTGAGGACATCAAGATGGCTACAATCTGGCAGATTCAAACACACACGAGGGCAGCGAGAGGACCTGCGTAATACGCACGCACGGTCGACAATAGCTGCTGGTACTGAGGTTTGCAAAGAGTGTTCTCAAGAACTGGACTAACCTCTACTCGTTTTCTAGGATGTCCATCAAGCTGCAAGTGCGAAGAGTTAGATGAAGGTCCAGAAAAAACGATTCTGGTGACCGGAGAAGACTTGGTTACCGTGCCGAGCAAACTTCCTTCCAACACTGGAGCAGTGTATGTTGCGATTTACTCATTCCTTCAAATGAAGTTACCACACTATAAAAATGATCAGTATTAATAATCTAGTTATGAATGCCAGAGCTTGGGTTGGATGCTTTGTGAGTATGAAGATATTTTAGAGTCGTCTATGTAATAGGCTCAATGCAATTACTAGAATTATCTTTTACTTTTAATTATATACAATCTCTCAATAACAACTGTTTGCTGTTTTCAGTTGCCGATTAAAATAATACTTTATCAAATAACTGAGCAGCTGCGCGCGCTCTCATTGGTCGATTGCTGTGTTAAGATGAGAGTATGTAAACACGGTTATGACGTTTTAAATTCGCGGCTACTTTTTAGAATTATTTCATAAAAGCAATGGAGCACTTTTTCCACGTTTACATGGCCTCGTCTAAACATTCGGGGCCTGGGAGAATTCTCGAAAGTTATGCATAGCTGAGACGTAGTCGAGCGTTTGCATAACTGTCTCTAATTCTCCCGACCTTCCTCGTGTTTAGATGAGGCTATGTAAACACGGAAAAAGTTCTCTATTGCGTATAAACGTAGTCCCATGCAATCAATGTTTAATATTTATTGTGTTTTGACTTGTTTTATCAGGTTTTTCCAAAACAACCGGATATCTCAGTTACGAGAGATGGATTTCACAAATCTCACAAAGCTGGAGTACATGTTAGTATTTGTTTTTTTGTTCCTCCTCTTATCTAATTGAATGCAAAACCAAATCGTCCAAACTAGCCATGCGATGTCTTTGAATAGAGACGGATAAGAGATGGCTTCTTTGAGCGACAATACAGTATTGCTACAAGAGGGCATATCCTAGAGATTCTATCCGTGTAATCCATGTGGATCATTCTGACTTAAGGTTACTCTTTATCAATAGATAGTGACAATCTAGAGAGGAGCGTATTCACTTGTTTGTTCAGTACTAAGATGTTTACAGCGGTTAAGAGGTTTTGATCCTACACGATTGGCTGAAAAATTTGCGCTACTTTTTCATCCAATCAGAATTAAGACCAAAACCAATCGTGACTCAGAATCGCACTCGTTTTCCCGCGTTTTATGCCAGCTTCATGTAATTACAACGAGTTTTGATTGGTTCACTGTATTCTCTGTGGCCTTTGTGATTGGCTAGAGTGATAGTGTCAGTTAAAAACCGCTCTATGAGGCCCAATACGGCTTTACTTGTTTAGAGCGGTTTTCATTTGAGTGTCGAAAAGTAATTGGTTTTGCGTTTACTACGCTACGCGATTGGTTCAAAAAATTCGCGCCACTTTTTCATCCAATCAGGAGTAAAGCCAAAACCAATCGTGATTCACTCGCACGCGTTTTCCCGCGCTTTGCGTCAGCTACATGTAATTTCTTCGTGCTTTGATTGGTTCACTTGATTATCTGTGTCCTTCGTGATTGGCTAGAGTGATTACTGTGGTTTTGGTTTTACGACACTCAATTGAAAACCGCTCTAAAATTCAAGAAACTGGGTACTTACTCCTCCAAAACGTCTAAACCTCAAATGTGACTCAGAAATCTTGTCATTTTAAATAACTACCTTTTTCTTTGTGTTCTCTTTATTTTCAGCGACATGAGTTTCAATATCCTTCTCCATGCAGAGGAACACACTTTTCAAAATCTTCCAACCGTTAACACATTGTAAGTATATATCCCACCTGAATTCTTCTCAGGAACATATCCGGAACAGGAACATATCTATATTTAATTTAATTGAAGTTTATTGAGTTAAACTATATTAATGTAATTATTCACATGTCTACTAAAGTGGTACTTCCTGGCTGAAAAAAAGCACAGCACTCCTGCACAAAATGGCAGACAAAATGTCAAATGAAGTTAAAGAAGTATTATATTACTGTTGGCGAATAAAGTTAAATTGTATTGCGGTAATGATTGTTAATTCTATTTTTTTCAGGAGACTAAATTCTAACTTCTTTCGCACTCTCCCTGCTGGAGGATTCAACGGGCTTCCCAATTTACGCGCCCTGTGAGTATTTATGTTTCTGGAAACCGCCATGGTTAAAAGCACTTCTATACCTTTTACCCTAAAAGCACTCCTATACCCGAATACCATGTTAATCGAAAAGTAGCTGATACTTACTAGCACTGCGGGGTTGCCAGTTATAACATGTTGTCTGGTCCTTTTAAAATTGGGCGTTTTGATTTTTTGTCTCAGCGACTTGGGATGGAATCTTCTGCACCAAGCAAACAGTGGAATGTTTGACGGGTTGACAAGTTTAGAGGTTTTGTAAGTACTAAGCAACAACTTCAAATTTCTTAGAAGCTTTTATTTCACTTCATAGATAAGTTCAATTGACTCAAGTAATTGTGTGTTTAGGAGTCTACGCTCGAACCAGATAGATGGAATGGAACACGGTGTTTTTTACAACAAAAGCAACTTGACCCATTTGTGAGTTAAACTATTTGTTTACTTTGTCGTTTACGAATTAGATTAATCCAATAGCAGTCCTAGAAAAGCGATAATGACTTACGTGGCCGGGTAAACCTTGAAAACAAAGGCCCTGCGATCTTTTGACAGGTGTATGCTCGCAGCGGAAGACAGGTTCAGTTGAGAGTTAAAAAGCATAAGCAATTTAAATCTGTAATGTTAGAGCGGTTTTCAATTGAGTGTCGTAAAACCAAAACCAAAGAAATTACTCTAGCCAATCACAAAGGACCCAGATAATCAAGTGAACCAATCAAAACACGAAGAAATTACATGTAGCTGACGCAAAGTGCGGGAAAACGTATACGAGTGAATCACGATTGGTTTTGGTTTTACTCCTGATTGGATGAAAAATTGGCGCGAGTTTTTTTAACCAATCGCGTAGCGTAGTAAACGCAAAACCAATTACTTTTCGACACTCAAGTGAAAACCGCTCTATTTTGAGTAATTAACTTATCTGATTTGCTGAGCCGGAGGAATTGATAAGTAATCTGGGAGCAACTCTCTCGTGAATACCTTTTGAAGATATTCCACAGTGACCAAGTAAAATTCCTAAAAAGAACTACTCCTAACGGAATTTTTCAAGCTTGATGAGCATACTGATATTGGATTGTTGTTTCATGTTATTTAGATACCTTCAGGAAAACAAGCTCACAACTTTACCAAGTGGTCTGTTTGGAGCTCTTGCAAAACTGAAAGTGTTGTGAGTACTCAATTTCACCTATCAGTAATACAAAAACAAAATAGCGAGTTCCGTAACAATTGCAAGTGTACGTCCGTTAACGACGCAGTGCTTTGTCTAAAAGCCTGGTTAAACTGGGAAACATTGTCGCGAAAACACTGTTGTGGAGGCAAATGTTTCCCAGTTTGGCCGCGCGGTAAACATATGTTGCGGATACAAATTTTGCTGCTCGGAAACAAAAAATGTTTTCGCCTGAAGTCAAAAACACTTTTGCTTCCCGGAGACAGCTTTTGCGTCCGAAACATATGTTTCCCAGTTTAGCCACGATAAAAACTATGTTGATTAGTTTCCAGTACTGCTGGCTCATTAAAAAAAGACGCGCCAATTCTGTTACGATACCTGCAGAGGACCCTCTCTCCGCTCCAGTTCTTCCCAGCCAATCTGTACCTATCTGGACGTTTCTTTACGATCTCTTCACCTTCGTCGGCCAAACAGGTTATTATCATACTCAAAGCAGTTATTTGTTTTTCCGTTTTGACGCCGACGCCTTCTTTTAAAAAAGGTCGAACGCCATGTTTGCATTGCGTGTAGCTCTCGGGATCGACGAGAAAATGTAAACATCCTTCCGGAGTTCTTCGGAAGTCAGTTTACCGGCATTGCACGTATGCGTAGCTCATTTGTTTTCCAAGACAGTGTTTCCTCGTTTTGCCACTGGGTCAGCAAAACGATGTGTTTGTTTCCCGCTTATTTAGCCTCCATCCAAGGAAACATAACAAGAGACAGTGTCTCCTCAGCACTGTTTCCTAGTTTAGCCAGGCCTTAATTATCTTTAATAATTATTTTTACCGTCCCACTGGAAGTGGCGAGCTTGAGACTTAAATCAGTGAAGGTTGTCTGTCTGTCTGTTTGTCTGTCTGTCTGTCTGTCTGTCTGTCTGTCTTGAAAAGAAACTGAAGGCATCATGTAAATGAGATGATGGAACTTTCTTCATGTGCTTAATTTTCCTCATTTCGCCAGGGACCTAAGCAACAACCAGCTGACTACAGTTACAAAGGGAACTTTCCAAGGACTAGTGTCGTTAGAATACCTGTAAGTAAACATTGCAGTGTAAAGTGACACTGCATAGTGTTGATACCACCACGCGAACTTTTCAATTAATAAACCTGAAAAGGAACAAATCTATCGTTCGAAATCAAATAGACAAATATGTATAGTGTTAGTACTAAGAGGGCTTTGAATCAAAGTTTTACATTTGTAGTAGTCACAACATGTCTAAATAGCATATCTTCTACAAGCAAAATGAAGCATAAAGCACTTTGAAAAACCTCTTCGGGCAAGAGTAATGAAATTGAGCCATGCCCATAAAGTGAGTTTAGTGCTTCCTTTCAGAGTCTTCGACAAGTATTCCGAGGGGAGGATGAGGAGACCGTATTTATGTTCAACTTCGTCCTTTTATACGAAAAAGTTGATAGCTAAAGAGAATCGGGCAAATAAACATAGAATTGCTCTTAGTACAGATAATGATCACTGCTGGAGCCTATATACAGTGGAATCCCGATTTTACGAACCTCCAAGGGAAACGAAAATTGGTTCGAAAATTCGGAAAGTTCGAGAAATCGGGGGTAAAATTATGGTGTTTGACTGAGGAGGGGAAACGACTTTTGGTTCAAGTCTGAAAAACTGAGGGTTCGAGAAATCTGTATAGTGCTCTGCAATGAAGGAACTTACACAACGAAATGAGATTACTGAGATCTTGAGTACAAATGGAAATTCTATATACACTCAAGATCTGAGTAGTCTCTTCACACTTTTCGTTAAATTGCTCTTATGATTTTTTTTTTTGGGACACTTCTTCTTCTTGGTTAACACAGGTATCTGAACAGCAACAAACTGTCTGATGTGCCGTCCAATGCTTTTAGTGAACTGAAAAACCTTAAATACCTGTGAGTAACGTATATTTTGTGCGATATTGGTTAACTGACGTAATCTTTATTTTGGGAAATGCTAACCCAGAAACATTCACTTAAGATTTGATTTATTTGCTGCTTTAGGGTAAGTAAAGCTAGCAATTTTTTTTTTTTGCGAGGCCATAATAATTGAAACAACAACAACAAAGTTAAAAGATAATTTCCGGAAGGTATCATCCCTAGAAGAAACTTTGATTTTACACATTGCAGAACTTGACAATTCACTTCCTGCTGAAAAAAAACTGATATACCGGTAAATGGTTATTTTCCGACGAAAATAATGAACACACTGTTGCTAACCCTTATGTTCTCAAGTTTATCGATTTTCCTTTTACAGGAAACTTGATCGCTTCATCCTCTGTTGCTATGCTAAGAAATCAATCGAAGGAGTTGACTGTGAGTCTCCAGTCGATGAATTCTCAAGCTGTGACGACCTCATGAAAAACAAAACTCTCCAGATCTGTATTTGGATACTTGGAATCCTTGCCTTCCTTGGCAACCTCTTTGTCATAATATGGCGGGCCCTTGACAAAGAAGAGAACAGGGTTCAATCGTTCTTGCTGACAAATCTGGCTGTTGCTGATCTGTTGATGGGCGTGTATTTGCTTACGATTGCAATCATGGACTTACGATGGCAAGGGGAATACTTCATGCATGACATCGAATGGAGATCTGGTATAGGCTGTCGAATTGCTGGAGTTCTTTCGATGCTCTCCAGTGAAGTATCCGTTCTGATTCTAACCATCATAACAATGGACAGACTAATATGCATCGTCTTTCCTTTCAAGTTCAATCGCCTTACTTACAAAGCCGCCGTATTTGCGTGTACAGGAGTATGGGCATTTGGTGTAGTCATATCAGTGATTCCTATTTCTGGGATTGGCTACTTTTACGGTGATGAGAGCGCAGGTAACTTCGGTTTCTACAGCCGCTCTGCCGTTTGCCTCCCGCTTCAGCTGTCTGGAGGAAGACCGGCTGGTTGGCAATATTCTGTGGCCTTTTTCGTTTGTTTGAACTTTATTTCTTTTACGTTCATTCTCGTCGCCTACATGACAATGTTCTGGACAGTAAAGCGCGCGTCTCGCGCTGCGCGATCAAAAAATTTAAACAAAGAATCCGCCATGGCCAAGCGACTTGTCTTCATTGTGATGACCGACTTTTGCTGTTGGATGCCAATAATTATAATAAACATTTTATCTTTGACCGGGAATTTCGACGATCCAGACAAAATTGCCTATGTGTGGATAGCAGTGTTTGTTCTTCCACTCAACTCTTCCCTCAATCCAATCCTGTACACGTTTTCCACCGACAGAACTAAACGAAGCTTGGTCCGAAAACGGAAAAACGTCAGTAGCTTGGCAATGAGGACGCTCCACAGTCGTTTGCCAGGTGAGTAAAAACAGTTCTTATCCAAACAAAGGCCTAGAGTTATCAGTCGTTTTCATTGACAAGCCCTGTTGCTTATATGAGCGAGTGTCCTTTCGTGTTGCGTACTCCGTACTATTACCAAGAACATTATTTATATTTGATTAATTTATCTTTCTTGGTCGCATGCTATGACACACATCCATTGCTGAACTGTAGCAGAGGACCTACCTTGTACCCACATTAAGGGATACCTTACGTTTCAACTGCAGCTCGTTGTTTAAGGCCAGTTCTTACGTAGTAGTTAAATCCGCTGATATAGACACCTTTAGACAGTTGGTTTTTTCTGCGCGGGTGTCGTAGCGCCCATTGTCGTTTAAAAGGACAATATCAGTGCTTGTCGTGAGTAGGCTAAACGATGCGACGAGACAACCGCGTGTGACATCGACCAAGACGAGTTGGTAGACGATTTGGGGGAATGCTTGGAGTTTCGTAACCACAAGGACACTTTCTTGCCATGCGAGTAGGCACCATGACCTACTCGGTTTTGACACAACTCCCGTCTCGGAATCCTCGCAGTCGGGATGACAGTCTACTTTGGACCGGGTGCAACACAACTGATCCTCATTCTTAACCGTGATGACCACCGTTTCAGTCGTTTGAAGGCCTGCGGTTCGAAATGACCGGGTTCATTTTTGCGCGCGTGTCCACCTCCGCGCGGGGTTAGGTGGAACAGTTGTTTGTAACCCTGCTCTTGTCAGTTCATGCCCAGTCAACGAGAATCAACAATTATAAGAAGATAGATCAAAACAACAATCCTTACCTCAAAGGCAATTAGGTGTCGCTAAAGCCGTGAAACCAATTTTCTCATCAGCATCGGTAGCAAGCGTCATTCGTCATCTCCTTACCTTTGAATTTCTTCAAAAGACCACTACAAACATCCCTGGACGGCTTCATACGTTCATGAAGCCAGAAAGAGGGGGATGGGGGTACCCCTCTCCCTTCTCCTCATAAAAAACCGCTTCGGACAACTTCGTTGTTCGAGCAATTACGCACTCATGGTAAAAGCGACACTCATCGGAGGTAGCGAGAAAAGCACAAAGCCAAAATCCACGCCAAACAACGCGAGTACTCAAACGCAACCGCGAGCGGATCAACGATTAGAAATACGCTTCAACTAATAAGCCCCGACTAGTCTGATTTTTGTAAATTATCACCAGTTCTGAAGTGTGTAGAACATCGTTAGCAAAATAGAGCTCTTGCAGTGGTGCTGCCATATGTAGCTTCTTTTTCTTCTTTCCTCAACTCTAAAATAGATTATGTGCCTTATTACACCTGTGTAGATGTGTCAAAGTTTAGTAAAATGAGACAAAATATAATCAATTTACATGCCATTGAATTCTTTCACCCAAACACTTGTAGTTCATTTGTAACTTACAGTTCGCAGGTTTGCCAGGGTATATCCAAAGCAGATGTGGCTGAACACCAACTCGTTTGTCAGCAGCGGGTATAGTAGTGCCTGTCAACCTCCACAAAGAGTAGAGGAAAGTCAAATACAAATCCATCCATTATGACCTAACTAGCATCAGTGCTGAGGCACCGCAACATTGAGGCATACATGTTATAACATACTTGTACATGTAGTATATCTTGCAGAATTTCGGTATATCATTTCTCACATGTCACCAAATTTAAGAGCTGTCATATGTTTCTCTTTAAATTCACATTGTAGTATCAACAAACCCGGCCTATTGTAGCAATTTATAAAATAGGGACGCCGGACCCCTCGGGTCCCGCTAACGTTCCCGCTTGTAAAACGTTCAGCTTATTTCAAATAAACAAATATACTTTACCGTTAATAGTCTCTGCATGTTGTTGCCGTTGTCATGCTAATTCACTGACGCGATGACTTCAACCCTTTTTGAAACTTAAATTCCAGCCCACCAGCAGAAAAAGTGACTTTTTTTATTTCAACCAATACGAGCGTGCATAACTAACCCAAACTAGGCCTAACCCTATTCTAGTTACATGTACACTTGGGACTAATTACCAATTACACAATAGCTCATGAGGCGATGTAGAATGGACTATTGACCCGTGACCCTTGAGGACGAAAGTCTAACTGTTTTAGCATCACCCAACTAGTAGGACAGAAAAGGCAATAATAAAGTTAGCAAATGTAAGTTAACGTTGAAGAAACATTTATTCGGGAATAAAACGAAAGAAAGCGTCACCCTCGATTGCGCCAATTTTTCTACTAGCCTACATATCCATATATGTATAAGACTTCCCATATATGGATACACATGGATAAGACAATAAGGGAATGTGCTCTATATTTGAGCTAGCATGAAGTTCTTGCCACTAATCGGGTGACACTATAATACCTTTATCATTTACATTGAAGGAACTGCATGGGTTTGAATTTTGTTATGGACTTTCTTCAGGTCGAAAGCAATCAGTTGACTGGCTTAAAACATCTGATAATATCACCTTGGTTACCAACGTCGTCCCTGGTTCTAGTGATTCCATTCCACTTCCGTCACCAAAACCTGAAGCGGGAACAAAGGCACAAGGCAGTAAAGAAGTACACATGGTACATGCTAAACTCAAGCTGATTGAAGACGCCAACATTCTGCAAGACGATATTGTAGGAAAACCTTCAACGGTAAGTCCTTGCACCAAGTTGTTTCTGTACAAAATCACTTTTAAAATCCCTTATCTATGAGTCGGGTAAAGATGTAGTCATGTCACAAAAGCTGTTTACTCCACTCTGAGGATCTGACCAATAGAAACGTGTTGGTTACGTAACTCATGCATAGTGTATGAGCGCAGAACAAAAGATTGTGCATCGTCGTGGACCTTCCAACATAAATCTTGGCATCTTTGTTTGCTCATTTGATGTTTGCCGGGCTTCCTAGCCATTACGCTTCATTCACTATGCTTTTTAAGCTTTATTTTATTAAAATTATCTGTTGGTGCTTTTGCAGGGTTATGCTGTAGCCTGGTGCGAGCAAGAAAATTTCCTTAGTATGGTGCTGCTTAAATATTTTGCCAAAGAATACAAGAAGGAGTGGTTAGCTGAGGTTGATACTGTACAGAGCATGTGTCGTGATGAAGAACCTCTCTCGAATCTACTTCATTATCGTTGGCACTCCAAAGGTGACACATGTTGAGCATTTAATCGTTGCATCCCCGTCTTCAACATTCACTACTTTTTTAACTGTCGGCTCTCTATTTACATACATGACAGTTATTAGTATGGACTTAAACAAAACTTCTCCTTCAGCGCAAACTGAATGCCTATTTTACCACAGTAAAACGTATCCACAAAGGCCACGTTAAGGACAGAGGAATCGAAAGTTGCCTTTGTGGTGGTTTAACTGTACTCTGTACTACTTGAAAGGAGAGAACTTCAAATTCAAGCTGGATTGAAGAATTTATTAGTCCAATAGCAAAAAGTGAAAAGATGGGTGTATAAACAAAAAAATCCGTGTGCTATTAAATATACATGTATTATACTTACCCAAATTAGCACTTGGTGTTAATTGAGTGAATGAACTTTTTTAACTTTCGATGTTCGGAGACTTGAGGACCGAAGAAGTTTGTCAAAGTTTATCTCTGCAATAATCTCAAGTTTGTAACTGTGGTATTAACTGTTTAAGTATGGGACGACATGTTTTTATAATTATTGGTTGACGTGTTTCTTTCTTTGTCTTTGTTTTTCAGCTCGCGACCACATCATTGAACAACGAAAAGTGAAAATTCGTGAATTACACTCAAACAGTCTGTAAGTTGCATTTTCTTGTGTGTGTGTGTGTGTTATTTGCAATTTTCAGCGCAGCGACAGTTAGAATGGCCGTGGAGACATTCAAGTTTTTCAGCTCCTGACCTTAACTGTTTGTGGCAAACTAGAGAACTTTAACAGGCTGTTTTTGAAGATCAATCAGTCAACTACAACTAAAGAGAGTGTATAGAGGGCAAGTGACGTGTTGAAGCGACGTTTAGACCAAGGTGCAGGCGGTGAAAACTAACAACAAATTGAACGCTGAACTTAAACCGGCCGGCTATTTGTATTAAAATTGACTTGATGACTAGAGCATACTACACAAGCCTACATAAACCATTCTCCCCCTGATAAAGTAGTTAGCGTCTCACCTACGCCGCGCCGAAAAAGTTTCTGGAACGAGTTGAAATTTATAGCTTTGTCCCCGGTTTCAAAAAACTTTTCTTCTACCTTTGATTACTATTCCAATGTTCCCTTCTGTTTTTTTCTTTAAGTCTGATTTGCTACGATTTTGTGTCGAGTTCAACATTGGAAGATTTTCTTTGTGAGAAAGGAACTGTTCTTAACTTCGATGCAGTGTGTGCCATAGCCAGTGACGTCATCAGCGCTATAGAACGACTACAGGATCTTGGGATACTCCATAACAACATTACAACAAGCAATATTCTGATCGGTCAATGTCCACGAGTGAGTAAAATGAGTATATATAACTGAGCAGTCTATATTTTTCTTCCCTCTTTTTTATAGTTCCTCAAAAGAAACACGAAGGCGGTTACGTGAGAAAGCTTCCTCAGTCATGCTTATCAATTGGATATAACGAGATAAGGGTTATATGAGAGTGACTGATTGGAGAGCA
>Ga0126343_10001124_pt1:0-10000 | contig 11981 bp, 10 predicted proteins | sample Cyp2metagenome_FD_92531 | JGI IMG/M metagenome (GOLD analysis project Ga0126343, IMG submission 92531) | Coral microbial communities from Lord Howe Island, Old Settlement Bay, Australia - Cyphastrea 2 metagenome | ecosystem: Host-associated > Invertebrates > Cnidaria > Coral ... | reverse complement strand
ATCTCTGACAGTCACCTGCCAAAACTTCCCTCAGAGTATTTTATAATAACCGGCAATTGATGAGATCCACATGGAGGATCGAAAGAAGAACTGAACTAAGCCCGGAAGCCGACCAACCGAGCTGCGCGAAAACAGCTAGTACATTTTTTTTACATTGAGCGACATAAGATTGACCAGATAGATGCAAGGAACATGAAAGAACGTCTGTAGACAAACGTATAGCTTTCTCGAAGTTAAGCTACGGCGTCTCCGAAGAAAAACAGACAATGACAAACATATCCCTGGTAAGAATCAACATACTGTACTTGCAAACAGTTCTGATCAAACAACGGGGCCCGGCGTCACAATATAGATTGCAAGTAAGCAACATGTTCATGGTAAATTTTTTATTTTGTCCCTCGAAAGCAATGCTGGGAGATTTAAAATCATATCTTGCAATAGAAATGAGCCTAAACCGCACAAACACGTGACAAATTACAGAGGTGTCAAACTCGCCGAAGAGACATGCCGGTTAACAGTGGAATCCCAAATCTTTTATAGCACGGTTTGATTAGCTTACTTCTGGATAATTTTAGCCTTAAAAGCCTCAACCGTGCTTAAAAATTCCTCCTTATATCACAACCAACACGAGGTGCCCTTCGTAAACTCGAGTGAAGCAACAAAAAAGGTTGAGAGACCGAACAGAGGAAAGCAAATGTACAAATAAACGAGAGAAGCGTGTAGGCTTGTCAACTCTTGTCAGACCCATTTCACATCGAGCATGATCCTCCTGATGTGATTGGTTTAGATAATAGAGAGGTTAAGCATGACGTTAACGGCAGACGGCAAAGATAACTTTTAACGTTTTTGAGTTCTTTTCTTCTAATCCGTAAATAAAGCTCACAAAAATGGAGTAACTTCTCCAACTATTCATTACAAATACAAATAAGTTCACTCTACTGTGCACACAGCTGAAGTGAGACGGCAAAAGTTCATTTCTGCAGTTTGCCGTTTGGCGTAAACGTCATGCTAACCTTTCTAATATACCGCGATGCTATTGGCTTTATCAAAAACAATCACCGATGATGTCACTCTTACATTACCTTACACTGTATGTTTCATTTGAGATTCTTTCTCCCTGTACCAAAATCTACTCTCACACACGGCTCTATAATGCTGCCGCCTTGTCCCCCCGCATTTGCGAGGGTGACTCGTTGGCAATAATAAAAGATTGCGAGGATTTTTCATGAATAATCTCCCACCGTGGAAATACATCAAAATCTTGCAATCCACTTTTTGTGAGACAGTATTCTCATATCATTACCTGTGTGTAATCTTCAAACGAGCATTCACTTGAAATGAACTGCTTGACATGTTCTGCTGCCTCTCCGGTAACAAGGGCACCATATTTGTCTGTTAGGGAAATAAGTGTGCATACTTCAAAAATAAAGAACTCACAACATAAATATAAGAGACATATCTCATAATTCTATGAATTTCAAGCACATATATTAAGTAGTAAGTAACCACTATGGTTTGATTCCTTTTGTCTGCACTGCTGAAGACTTCAGAACTTGCTCCATGTGCTTCATTACGAATGAAGTCACAAACAGGCTAAACTAGCGTTGTTACTACTTGGTCCTATTATGGGTTTCAGTAAGGTTTTTTTGTGTGTTTCAGCATGTAACATTTGCAAACAGCAATTTTTTAAAAAAGCTATAATTATTCAGATATTATGGGGTAGGGGGGGAGGTAACTGGTTTAGATTCATACCCTGACAGGGACACTTGTGTTAGAAAACCACTACATGTAACCAGGCTCCATAATGGCCACATTTCTTTCCATTGTGTATGCAAAATTTTAGTGGCATGGTTAACACACATGGTTTTGGAAAATTTAGACTCTAAGATAGATACACTTGAGTTTCCACGACTCTGAACTTAAATTGTTTTGATTTAAGTCATGTACGTTTGGCTTACCAAAAGAGTGCAGGTAGTCAATAGGCTGCTGCAGGTTAGTACTGACAGCATCTTTGAGGAACTTGGTACACCTTGACAGAACTTGTTTGTCCACGCTGGCATCCACATGTGTCACTGTGTTACCCCCGCCCAACCACGACTAAAACCAACGATCACAAAAGCATGTTCTATAACTATTTCATAACACTACAAATCTAAAATAAATAACGTATTCTAACCTTTCTCCTTAAAATTGTGTTGAAAAATTTGCAGAGAGTTGCATCTCATCATGTTTATCACAATTGGGTATCACTGAGCTCAGTTTTGAGTTATAAGCACTAAAAGGCAAAATTAAGGGCGAAGTAACAGGATATAATGGTGTTATGCATATGGTAACCTATTATGTCACATAACAATTACCATTATGAGTTCACTTACAACTGTGCGCTTGGAATCAGGCACCAATATGGTAGATTCAGTTACCGGTAACTTCACACAATTTTTGTCACGGACATTACACGGTGAAACATACCCTTTCAAAGGCATGGTCTAGTGAATATTTTTTTTATTCATGGACTCCTGGTAATTATAATTAGAACTGTTAACTGTATCTAAATCAGGTTCAGGTTTTTGGTTTTACCACTTTTTGTTACGGACATTACATAAAACTGTAACAGAATTGTTTTTCACTCCAATTGAGCAAGAACAACAAATGCGGGAAACTGAATGGTTTTGTTTGTTTATGGACTCCTGGTAATTAAGACTACCAGAACTGTTAAATTTATCTAAATCAGGTTCAGTTCTATTACCTAGTTCTCTTAATTTTTTAGTACAGAGTGCACTATTGGGATAGTTTTGGGGGCCGCCTGCCGCTAAGTGACCATGCACTAAGGTATTAAGGTGCCAAGGTGTAAACTTAAATGTCGATTGGATTTTTGAGTGATGACACAGTTCAACTTTGAGCGACTAGAGCAGTTCCATTATCAATCCAACAGAAAATCAAACAATGCTTGTGTGCTAGGGGAAGATGAAAGTTCCATATAGGATACACATTTCAGCAAGATCTGAGTTACCGTAGCAATGAAATGACGCCATACCCTATTTTGCATAAGACCAAATAACTTGCCACAAGGGGCGAGATTCTACTTCATAAAAAATAAAATAAGTCTATCGATTTTCAGCTTGCGCTCAGTCCACTTACCCTCAGTGTGGCCGCGTCAACGCGATATGAGAGGAAGTGTGAAGTTTATTTTAGTGCTAGCTCGCCAAATTTTAGCAGTCCTCGGAACAACAGATTCATCCAGTGGTTATTAATTCCCGCCCAATTCAAGAATTTTATTGCAATTTTAAATAAAAAGCAAAACAACAGCCTACAGCAGTTGATAATCAAGCCATTGTTCCTGACTGAAGTCAACCAGAGTGATTTCTATTGGACTTTCACTTGAGGTAAGGTAATAATATGTTACAAGAATCATTTAAGACCAGAATACCATTTAGTCAAGTCCTGCGGACATAGTTTGTAATAACATTTTAAAACAGCTTTGTTCTTGTTATATTTTGACACTCTTATGGATTTTTTTTTAATTTGCCATCGTTAGGACATCTATGTCAAGCTCGAGATCCCGACGTCGTGTTTCAAAAAATACCTCTGGTGGCAAGTTATTCAGTCTTATGTAAAATAGAGTATGACATCATTTCGTTGCTATGGAAACTCAGATCCCGGTGAAATGTAACCTATTTGAAACTTTCGTCCTTATCTAGCAGACTAATGTTGTTCGATATTCCGTTGGATCGATAATGGTGGTGCTTAGTACCAGTATCGTGACTCAAAAATCTGATCGAACCACCTTAATTAACTAATTCCAATTAATTAATTAGTCTAGAGGCAATGAAGCGGTAGGGAGAAAAACTAATCTGAAAGTGTGACTGAAAATGTTGAGTTGAGACCAGTTTTTCGCATTAGTTAAACCTTCTTTCCCAAAGGACTCAATTAACCAACTAATAGACACACTGAGTACATGTCAATTTTTAGTGGAATTATTATACATATTATTATACTGGGTTTTTTCTTATTTTTTTACCCTGTGAGGAAACTACGCTTGAAATGATCTCTTGAAAAATCTTTTTCATTTTGTCCTTTGCAACAGCTAGCACTGCACACTGACCACAAAACTGTTTTTCTTTGTTTCATTTCATGCATCTAGTATATCCATTAATGTAATGTCTGTAATATGCTGCCATTGCACCAGCAATTTGCAAGAATGCTGACATTTTACAACCTATGGTTTGAACCTCTTCAAACTAAACCTGGAGTCCAGCTTTCGCAAAGATGTGACTTGCATAGAAAAAAAGAAAGCCTCTATTACGTCTGTAGAAAGTTTTCACGCCAATTCAACAAGAACGTCAAACTATGTGGCCAAAAAATTATCTGTAAGTTATTTAAGATTGTGATAAGTAAGTTTTTCTTTTATCCTGATGAGATCTTAGAAATAAATGACGACAAGTACATGTATAATAATTTGAAATCTGATGGCTTGTTAGCTGGTTTTCCACCCTGTCTTTTCCGTTTACCACATAATAAACTTTCGTCAGCAAATTATTTCCGGAACAAGATATCCTCTTTCCAAATATGCACGATTGGTCTAGGAAAAATAACTTTGCAATTTCAACATTTTAGATGCTCTACATTGGAATTGCCCAAATGTGTTACATGTATGTGCAGTAGCTAGCCATTAGAAGGTTTTTATCCTTAGACCCCTATCATATCTGGAGCAACACTGCAATACATTCTGTTAGCATCATCAGTAGCACTGCATGGTACCTGTACTGTTGGGACATTCTGCATTGTTCCAGAGACTGCAGATACAACATGTAAAACTGCCGCCTCTACATCATCAAGAGCAGGATAAAACTGCATGTGATCATCATCATCTAAGATTAACTCCATCTTGAATAGTGGAAGACGATTTTTGTTCTCCTCGAAAAACAGTCTTTCCCATGCTGATATGGTTCTGTTTATCAGGTCCTTTAGCTAATAGTTATACAAAAATAAATATTGCATCAATAATCAAATACAATAATTTTATTATTATTATTATTATGATGATGATGATGATGATGATGATGATGATGATGATGATGATGATGATGATGATGATGATGATGATGATGATGATGATGATGCTGTCATTCATGTTAAAGTTGACCAATTCAACTGATCAAATACCTGGTTGGAGACAAGTGTGGATACACTGTTGTAGAATGAGTCAGCTTGTGAACTGTTTAGATGCTTCAACATGTTTTTGTCAATAAAGACATTAACCACTTCTGGAAACCAACTAATGTGGAGAAAATGAAAGAATCATGATAACTTTAACATGCCAGCATTCCATAAGTATGGAATACCATATAAAAACATTATCGGAAGGAGATTCAAGTTACAAATTAAATTAATGGTCTTAGACTGTGATTTTTGGAGCTCTTTAGAACAGACTGGAGAACTTTAGTCTTTTTTGTGACAAATTGTGTACATGTACATGTATGTATTTTAGACAGGTAAATTTATGCCTACAAAACACAAATTAGAGGCAGGTGGTACAAAAGTCGGATCGGATCATCTCGGAGCACTGATTTGAATAAGAATAGCTTCTATTCAAGAACGGGGCATACAACAATAGGAGCTATTGTTATTCAAATCAGCGATCCGAGTTGATCCGGTCCGACTTTTGTACCTGCCCACAAAATAGACCGAAACAACATCTGTGAAAATAACAGGTAGTACTGTACCCTCAAGGTTTTACACAGACGAGAAAATAACACAAATATTCTAGTAAGACATTACGTACGTGCAGCAGTGTCTCAACCTGAGTTTGCAACCATGCAGGAAACTAAAGGTTTTGGAGCTACTTAAAATTTTCAAATTGCACTGTAACCATTTCGTACGTTTAAAATCCAGACACTTAAGAATTTCGGACAGTTTGTTTTTGGACACTTCTTTGTCCAAAATTGTCTGAAATTTTTGGAAGTCATGTTCATTGATTTCTACTGTTAATCACCAGTAATATAATTAAGGTTGTTGTAATGCAGTGTCTCTGTTGGGAAGCAGTGATTTTCCTTTTTCTCCATTTTCATTGATAACGGAAAGCGAAAATTATCAGAAATAAAGTAAAACTGTAGCTTGAGCCAAACGTTTCTCCAAAATGACTTCTTGTCTCTTGACATCTGACAAAGGGTTTAGGTGAGGGTCTTTGTTTGGTAGTTCAGGGTGGCCTTTCCTCCAAAAGTAAGACCCCTTGATTCCTTGCCTTTTGGCTTCTGACAAAGCGTTTAGCAGAGAGAGCATGTAGTTTGATGGGCCTAAAATTAATCAAGCCTTCCGGTTCAGGTCTCGGTTAGTTTTTGGCCTTCAGTCTTCAATCCTTGGTCTTCAGTCTTCCATCTTTGGTTTTCGGTCTTCAGTCTTTAATCTTTGGTCTTCGGTCTTGGTTTTTTAAGTAACATACTAGTAAGTTAAGCTCATTAACATGACCCTACCTATGCATTAGTTTTTCTTCAGTCTTTTCACAGTCCAGGGTCACATTGTTTTTGAGGTGCTCGCACCCTATGGAACCTTGAGCCCTGTTTTAAAAACAATCAGTTACTGTGAATACTAAACACACTGTGCAACAGGCGGGGAAAGGTTGTGTAACAAATTTTACACTAAACCCATCTTCATTCAATTTTCCATGCATAATGGTACATGTAACAGCAAGATCTTACACTGCAACTTCTCCGACTGAGAGCACTCGGCAGGCCACTCAATAAAATTCTGTACAATGGCAAATAAAAGCCTTGGGTATTTACATTGTACAAATTATAGATTTTCCACAAGTAAGCAATCTGAGCAAGTTGCACACTACAGAAACAGTGAACTTTTGACCATTTTATAGTGCTTTCGATTCTAAACATGCAAGCGCAGCCTTTTGGTCAAGTTTGCAAAAGTTGCCAGGTGGTGAGTGTTTGCCCAAAGTTGTTGCACTGTTAATACTACCAGGAAAAACAAATGAAACAGAGTTTGATTTTTCATTTAATTATATCATGATAATTATAATTTCCTGTGCAATTTGGAACAAATAAGCATGAGTATGATTTGATTTTCAAAGCTAGGCTAACAACATGGGATTGTGCAATCTGCAGTCTTTGATAAATTTACAAGTGCTTTAACCCATTGACGCCTGTGCCGCCCGTAACCGCCCGTGACGAGCCTTGGCCTTTCTTCCACTTCTGACGTCATCACCTTTGACCAAAACTGGCATCATCTATACTCAACTTTTGGAGGAGAAAAAGATCTTTCCAATGATGCCTAGTTCACAGTGATTGGCTTATTGGAACCTCAAATATGCACAGAAATGCTCAAAAAGTTGAGCGAAAAACTCGAAGCCAAATTTCCTGCCACTACACCTAGCTGCTCCATGGTAAAAATGGGCCACCTCGATGACTCTTCCTGAAACCTTTTTTAGCCCCAAGCAAGCCCGGGAGAAGGCCAATCGCAGCAGCAAAAAAAAAGGAGGGTTAAAAGGAAAGGGGGAAAAAAAAATTCAAAAAAAAAATTCAAAACTGGAAAAGCCTAAAGCCGTAGTCATCTCAAAATTTTGATTTCTGCGCATGCCTGGGCCAAAATGTCTTAAACGTGATTCTAGTGGCAAGAACGGCTAGCTGTCGTGTTACCAACGCATTTTCCAGCAGACTGAAGCTAATTTGGCCACGATCCAGCTTCAAAACCACCAAAATGTCAAAAAAAAAAAACAATTTTGGCAAAAAGTTCCAGGTGTCAATGGGTTAATACTTTAATCCAAATTGCACATGGATTGTCATAATACACTTAAAAATAGACTGTTTGCACTCTTTGAAAATACATAATTTGATCACTTATGATCAATACAAACATATTACAACTTTGTATTTATGATACACTTTTTGCTGTGCTACATTTAAACTGCACTGCTCTTAACCAATCAGAATTGAGTTATTTTTCCAAGTTTATTATTTTCTGCATACTTCATTTGGACCATTTGTAGTGTGGCCTATATATGGAAATGTACATGTACTGTAGGACACATAACCAATCTACATACATTAAGACCATTACCTCAGATTTGATTGATCAGTTATCAGCATGGTTGAATAATTTTTGCTCTGGCAAATTCCTAAAATTGTTTGCATAGAGGGATGCAGGATATGAAGATTTTGCCTTATAGTTCCCCGGGATGCGTTGAAACTCTCTCTCCAAGGACTAGAATAATCAACACCACTAGATGACAAGGAAAAGGAAAACGCATCACACCAACAATTGTTAATTCAACAACACTTACATGTAGAACTACACTGTATATGATCAAATATATGTACAAAATGTGGCAGTGGAACATAGATCGGATACACAAACTATGTTCAGGTAGACTGAGACCCAAACTGTCAAATCTTATTATTTGCAATTTGTTATCAACTTTATACCTCATTATTATTGTAATTTAACTTGACCCCAAACTGTGGTATGCAATCGCCTTTCATAGCATACCCATGTTGTAATAGTGAATAAATCTTCTTTTTCTTCTCATTTCTTTATCTGGAGGAAAACTTCATTAAAACTCACAGATTCTTACGTTTCCCTTCTGGCAGGCAATTGTAGTTTAAAAATTGATTGATATATCCTTAAATTTCATTTTCTGAACAAAATAATTGATCCATGATTAGGAAAGAAAGACTAGCTAGGCTACTTAATAAATTCAATTCGGAGTTGTAAATCTACATGCTTGTAAGATGTAAATACATTATCTCGTCTGGTAAATCTTCATCCCCTTCAACTCCTTTAACCTTGGGCTTAACCAAAATGTGTTGAACTGCAAGAGATTACAATTTAAAGAGGTTAGCACATAACAGTTCACACTGATAAACTATCAGCACAAATTGAAATAAGTTACAAATTATACCCAATGCTTTACATACTTTGGTTAGTTTTACAAAAGGGAGATAAATGAACAAATTTTGTAACATTAAGCAAAAGGTTGCAAAGAGTTATCAATTTAGTAACCCCAGGCATGATAGAAGTTATTTCAGCCATTTTAAACCTGCAACTTATAGTTATCCTGAAATCAGTTTGAGTCACGAGGAAATATGTAAGACCAAACCAATGTTTTCACATGCACATCATTCACTATGCTAATTAATAACAAGCTTAGGTTTACGTAAGTAGCGGCCAGATATTAGCCGGCATTTGTAAGTTCCCAGCAAAAAGTATGACCTAGCTTGTTCACCCCACATTTTAGTGGATATGCATTTTGTGTTGCTAACATCCCATCATGTACAGCAGAGGAATCCCTCTGAGAGGCATGCAACAACAATCAATATTTACAACCACTTAATACTTAATACTACTTAGAAAAATTAATACACATTAACATACATTTAAGCACGTATCATTATTCTTATTCTTGCTCTCACCCATGGCCTTTCTGATGCTGGCCTCATATTCCCCTTTGACTTCATCATGCAATTCCTTGATGTGTGGCTGCAATGCTGCAGATAAAACCAACTTTGCTGGGATCATGGTCAATATGGTATCCCACCAATCATCAGCCATTGGTGTTACAGGTCCATCCTGAACACATTTCTTCATGAACTGGTAATTTAACTACAGCACAAAATAGTTTACAATAGGTCAATAACAGTAGCTTCAGATAATATTAAAGGGGCTAGGTAATGCTATTCTAGATAATTTTGTTTAATTTTGTTTATTACCGAAATGTAAAATTGGCAGAGCAGGAGTCTTTCATTTGCAAAAACATGGCTACATAGCAACTGAGAATGATTTTCAAGCTGTGTAAATTAAAAACAGTTTGATGTAAACTGACGTAAATTTTAAAGGACCTCTTTAATCCTCCAACATGGCGGCTAGTAAATATTGTAAACATCTGGAACTTACTTTGGCTATCTAGTCGACTGATTATCTGAACCGAACCATAGAATATTTACAAAAGCACTTTTCCTGATACTCAAACTCCTAAAATGGCTAAAAATCACGAGAT
>Ga0126343_10001123_pt1 | contig 11981 bp, 9 predicted proteins | sample Cyp2metagenome_FD_92531 | JGI IMG/M metagenome (GOLD analysis project Ga0126343, IMG submission 92531) | Coral microbial communities from Lord Howe Island, Old Settlement Bay, Australia - Cyphastrea 2 metagenome | ecosystem: Host-associated > Invertebrates > Cnidaria > Coral ... | reverse complement strand
GGTGTATCGAGGGGCCAACGATCCGTTCGATCCGTACGGATCGTTAAGTGTGCTTACGCTCCGTTGAACACAGTTGACGGATGGTGTATTGCATCTCATTAGGGAGACTTAGAAAAATAACTGTAGTTGATGTTAGTGTGGTGGGATTTAAGTTCCAACGATCCGTTCGATCCGTACGGATCGTTAAGTGTGCTTACGCTCCGTTGGACCCAGTTGACGGATGGTGTATTGCATATCTTTAGGGAGTCTTAGAAAAATAACTGCAGTTGATGTTAGCGAGGGTGTATCGAGAGGCCAACGATCCGTTCGATCCGTACGGATCGTTAATTGTCCTTGCGTTCCGTTGAACACTGTTCGCGGATGGTGTATTGCATGTCATTATGGACGCTTAGAAAAATAACTGCTAAATAACTGTTATTGAGGTGGGATCGAAGTGCCAACGACTCGTTCGATCCGTAGGGATCGTTAAGTCTGCTTACGCTGCGTTGGATCCAGTTCACGGATGGTGTATTGCATCTCATTAGGGAGGCTTACAAAAATAATTTCAGTTGATGTTAGTGAGGTGGTATCGAAGGACCAACGATCCGTTCGATCTTTACGGATCGTTAATTGTGCTTGTTCTCGTTGAACCCAGTTCACGGATCGTGTATTGCATTTCACCGCAGTTGATCTAGTTTTTCAAAGTACCGGTAATGCGCAATAAATCCGGCGTAGCTAATCGAACGTTCGGTAATAGAACGGAACGCAGTCGCTCGATTGGGTTCGATTGGGTTCTGTTATTGAACTTAATTGAACTCACAAAAAAAATTGCGAATTGATCGCAATGGAATTTTTGGTATTCGAACAGTTCAACAATCGAACATAATCGAACTCAATCGAACATAATCAAACACCACATCAATCAAAACTCGAACCCGTTTCATCCGGTCTGAAACTAAGCGTTGCGGTCGAATCAGCTAAACATTTAAAGGTTTTAATGGTGAAACAGAGGATTAACCCTGAAGTTTAAATGTAAGTGCTCATTGAATCCTTGAATAACTCACTGGGCGTTAGCCCTAGTAAAGAGAATCAGGGAACCACACGAGGTAAAGAAAAATACTTTTGACCTCGGTGGGAATCGAACCCACGGCCTTCGGATTAGATCTACCGTTACTCTTCCGACGGAGCTACGATGTCGGACAGAGAAAGTGATCCCCTAACGGTTTTAGTTCATTGAAATGAGTTAATACCTCATATCTTTCACACTTGCTCCTCTACTTAAAAGTCAGTCAAAGAGTGAATTCCTTCCAATTCTACTAGTGTATGCTTATCAATGTTGTTTACAATTTTGTTTTTTCCATTCCACAAAATCTAACCAATCGTGGGATTGACTTTGATTGGGTTGGGTAATCGAACTTGATTGAACTCACAAAAACGTTCCAATTTGATTATGTTCGATTTCGTAACCAATCGAATTCCAATAAAACGATCGAGTTCGATTGGGTTTTGGTTCAGTTTCATTGGATTAGCCACTCCGGGAATAATGGAGTTAAAAAATAGCAGGGTATGGTTTCTTGGTAGTCAATTTTGTAATAATCATTTGCAATTTGCTTTATTTATGTTGTTTAATTCTAGTGGATGAAATCTAATCCAGCTGTACCATTTTTATATTGTGGTGAATTTGAGAAACATCTTTTTTTAAGGCTGATATAGCGAGATATTGATAAATGGGATTTAAAGGGTTATGGATATTGCAAAACCTGTTGCTGTGGAAATATTATTGGTTTTAAGTTTGTTTACCTGGATGTAGTTTATAAGTTGATTTTTTTTTTCAGTAGATTTTAGTATTACTCATCAGAATCCGGTTTGTTGAGTTCACTCAATCAATTCACAATAATGCTTGTGAACTTGGCATGATAACTGCAATATCTGCTACAGATATTGCATTTATCATGTCACGTTCAACTTATGTCTGGTTACCTAGTTGTTTGGAGTGTTCTCTTCAGAAAGAAGAATGGTTGAACACTTTGTTTATGTTTGTGGGGATGAAGTATGTGAAAAATGTATAATAATGAATTATTATTGAATTTCGGTTTTTGCATTATATCATTGATTACTAAAACCTTGTGTCTGTGTTATCTGCCTGATCCTTCTACTTTGGTAAATAACACAAACTTTGGTTTTGATAATTCATGACTTCCTGCTCACAACCGTATCCAGAATTTTTTTATTAATTGTCCAAGGTTGCTCGCTGGTCTGTATTTTGTGGTACCATTTGGTTGAAAGGTTTATTTTTTACACCTGAGATGAATGTGTGTTTTCTTTGGTTTTCTCTAATTTTGGTGTTATTGTCCTTTATTACATTGATTTATAGACAAGTTTGAAGATTGATTGTTTATTTAGCTCTTTTCATATAGGAAATCATTCTTACAAGGTTTTAAGAAATGTGAGGACAGTTTGTTATGACAATGTTTAATCATATGTATGAACAATTTGCCATATGGCTATATATGTTGGTGTCAATAACTGGAACATCACTACTATTGATTGGAGAAGTAATGTGGTTAATAACAACCTTGACCTTGATAAATTGTTTCAACATCTGCAAATTTTAGTATGTGATTATGCGCAATTTTGGTCTCACTGCAGCTGTTGGAATTACCACTTAATGATACGGTTTTCTAAATTGATTTTTGAAGTAAGAAAGTTATCTCTTGGGTTTTCTGTCATTTGAAGGCAGAAATGTGAAGATATTCAGATGGAATTGGATTTACTTATTCCTAGTATTGTAATTTGTAGTTATTGTGCAATGTCTAGTCCTGTCTGTCTCTTTTACGTTTTTTGGAAGGAGTGGTGTGGTTGTTTTTTCTTGTTTCATACTCTGCTCTGTGATCCATGCTAAAAATTTTAAAGAAAGGCATTGGTTAGTTTTATTTATTACTATAAATTGTATATTGGGTTGTTATTTTATTTTGTTCCACTTCAGAAAAGGGGAAATTACAATGCATTATCATTGTAGCTTTTTAGTGTTTGTGGTTATAGCCAATATCCCAGCACAATGTCATTTTTTAAACATCAGTTGTGTCTGTTGCAAAATGGATATGTTTAAAGTACTATTGTTAGTCCCTTGATAATGATCTCAAAACCAATTGTTTGAATCTGTGACCAGAATATGTATCTCTCATATGTTCATAATTATGTAATCAGTTTCTAGAGTTGTAAACTTATACATGTGCTCATTGAGTCAGTTTTAAAAATTTGAGAACCTGTGATGGGAACAGGTAGTGATTTGGTATAAATTTTTTTATGTGGTGCATGTTTCTTTTGTTTACCACGTGTTCTTCAAACTTACTCACTTGCATTATTTAACTTTCTCTGCTCTGTGCCTGGTTCTCTTTTTTGAAAGTGGGTTCTTGATATTGCAAGTGAAGTCGCTGTTTAGTGTTGGTGTGATGTCAATGGTTTGGGATAATGGATTGTTTTGTTTGTGACCATACCTTTCTTCATTATTGGTTTCAATTGCCAGAAACCTTGGCAAAGCAATTCCTGTTTGGGCAAGTTGATGAATGTAGTTGTCCAATTCATCTTTCTCTGTTGGAATAGGATTCTTTGTGAAGATGTGGACGTAAAAAAAAATATGGATTCGGCAAATGTGAATAAAGGTGACTTAATATTTGTATACAGTATTCATAACTTTTTAAAATTTTTAACTGCACCTTGTACCTTCCATTTTTTTTTATCCTTTGATGGCAAATAATTTGAAATTTGGGTTTGGAATTCTTCTTTGGTCATATGGTTTTTTTGGTTGTGGGTACTAAACTAAATGGGGATATAGTGAAAAGAAATATATATATGTATATTTATTATTTATATGGAGGGGAGTGTTTTACTGGGAACTAAAGCACTCGTAGATTCCATAGGCCACTTCATTTGGGACCCGAGTGGCGTTTTTTTCCGTATGACACCTTTGTGAGTGTTGATCGTTCAATGACTTCACGATTCCCGCCTTTTGCATTTGCTGAATTGGTTTTTTGCGTTTAGTCTCCATATAATAAAAAGAACATTTCATGTTGGCTCGAAGATATGAATTTGTGTTCTCGTGGCAAAAATAATATGTCACTCGTTCGCTGCGATCACTCGTGAGATGTTGTTCTTGCCACTTGAACATAAAATTCATATCTTCTCGCCACCATGTAATATCTTCTATATATATGTTATTATCAATATAAAAAAATTGTTATAATTATTGGGGGTATTACCTGACAGTAATTTCCTGGTGTGGTAAATACTTGAATCTCGCCAAGATTGTGCTGCACTAGATCATGTAGCACCTTGAAAAGGGATGACAATAGTTTATTATGTTGTTACTTATTTGACGGTTGATGGAATGTTGCTTGGAATTTCTTTATGGGAATAGTGAGTGATTGGTAAAGTTGTGTCGATTTCATTTTAATTAAAAATTGGTAATAACCTCAAGAAATTCTATTGTACCGAGCCGGATTCTAGTTTGAATATCTCTCAGTAATAAAATCACAATCATCTTTCAGGGTAATCTTTTTTATTGATGTTTTCCTGCACAACTGTGGCAACTAATGTACTGTATTCAAGTTTTTGTCAATTAGACACTAAGTTATTTTTGTAGTTTTTATTTAGCTGTACATGACTGTTACCTTGAGCATTAACTGCCTTCCTGATATACCATCAACAGCTGGTCTAAATAGTCCTTTGGCTGTTAATTTTGTTAGGCTGACAACGTCTCCTGGGGACAATAGGATGGCACTGTAAAGTTTTCCAAATGAGGATATTTTGCCTGGGTCAAGTTGTTCATCCTGGTGGCTTTGATCATTGTCTTGTTCTCTATTTAGTGTTTTCAGGACATGCATTTTGTCATTAAGGGCACCTGTGAAAACAACAAAATTAATGTTATGTTTAATTTTGGGTTCGTGCAATTTAGTAATAACTAACATTTTGAATTTTGCAATGATAATTGTGGATATTCAGACAGAATTGTGTTCTAGATGACTGCACCAATGTAAGATCTTTAGTAATCATCCTCATAGATTTCCTTTTCCTATATTATACTTGAGAACATATACACTGTAGTTGTTGCATTGCATTCAATCCAGCTTGGTTTCTTTTGTTGGGATTTAACATAAACTGTGCCTTTTGTTTTATATCAATGACTCTGTGTTGTCAAATACATAATTTAATTATTTCCTTCAGTATCAAATTGTATTCCTTTAATGTTAAAATGTTAAGGACAATTTATACTCACACAATTGAGAGAGACATGCATTTACAATGGAGTGTGCAACATTGATGGCTTGTGGTCCTACAGTTCTAACTTTGTCACTGTTTGAATCATCCTTTGGTTCTTCATCATTCTCCTCTATGGGGTCCTCTTCATGGGGACTAGAGGAAGGCGGTTCATCAATCTCTTCTGGGGCATTTGGAGTAGGGGTTTGGCTTGGGTTTTCTTGGTCGTCATCTTCCCTTGTAGTATTGCACATTGCAAGTAGTAGCTCAACTGCAACTGACATTCTTAACACATGCGACTTGCCTCTTGAATACAAGCCTGATAGGTAGGAACATTTTTAATAGTCTGTTATTTGCAATATCAAACAATAAGTGAGGACATTTGCCTATTTGATATAATTTTCAAGGACATACTTAGTACATAACTTTATATTTTCCTTGCCGTTTTACTCAATATAAGAACCATTGACTGCTGTTTTTTTTTTTTAATTGAGTGTGCTATTGAGCTTGGGTTTTGGTTGTAATAATTGGATAAGGTGCAACAACTGTTGTTAATAGAAGGGTGTTCATTGTGGGGTTACCAATTGTAGAGTTTTAATAATGATGGATTGTGTTAAAAAGGGAAATTTATGCAAATACATAAATCATTCCTAACCTCCAACAAGGGCTTCATGAGGATACTTCTGACATACTGTCATTTCCCATTCATCATGTATGGCTTCAAAATTGGAACGGGCTTCTTCGCTCAAAACGAACTAGAACCGATCCACAACCACACTGGTAAGCTTGTCACCTTCTTCTATTGTATATGTTTCCTCTCCTTCAATATAAAGATCTGTAAGAGCTTCCACTGGAATGACAAAATGATAGGTTAAAGTTTTGTATTCCAGTAGTGGTAACAGTAATTTAGGCAAGTGTCATTAATTATAGTTTTCATGTTGTGACACAATTGATTTATGGTAGTTGTATAATTGTTTAAATTTGTTCAATTGTTTTTTAAATAAATGATATCTGTTGGAGCTGGTTTGTATTGTTACGTTTTATTTTTTTTACTGTCATTGCCACATTGAGGCCCCTGAGGGGCATATTTGTCAAGAACTTTTAGGGTGGGGCATATTTAAAGGTGAGGCACTTATCCCTTGTAGCCATAAATCATCATAATTGAGACAGAGTAAACTTACATGTTGTACATTTAAAGTCACCATGAAAAGTATATTTTGTCACATGTAATAATCATCTTCACAATCCAAAAGTCATTTTTTGGCCAAAATGTGTTTTTCGCAACATGTTTTTGGTATTCTTAATGACAATGGTTACTTGTTTGATTTTTTTTACATTACTTGTTAACTTAAGTTTTAACAGTAATTGTTGCGAGTATGTCAGTTTAACACCAAATACAATATGATTTGCACCCTGAATATACAATAACTGATTTCTTCATGTTAATTGTTTTTAACTTGGGAAGACTGCAAGTGGGGCTTAATCCTTCTCCTCTAAAAATAGGAGGTTTAATTTATTGGAGGAGCTTATTTGGGTTTGATCGTTTAATAGTGGTTTTGTAAACAATAATAATTGTTGCATATGGGTGTTCTGTCATGGCTTATGATTCTTATTTATTTATTTCCATTGTCATGAAAAGCCATGTGGATATTCTCATTGATTTCTAGAATGTCAGTTTTACTATGTATACTAACTAAATGTTATTGCATTTTCCTTTTTCTTAGCAAAAAATTTTCCATACCCTTGAGGAATTCATAAATTTGGTGTTCAAGTTTCTGAAATATGCAACTTGAAGGAATTGTGTGAGAAATTTATATATTGTTAGTTGTTTCACTTACCTAGTTGATTTCGAAATTCTTTCAGTTGTTCAGATTCTTCTTGTGTCAACATGGAGTCTTGCATGCGACAGTAAACTGGTTCTCGGAACAGCCACAATACACGGGATGTAAAGCCCTTCGCATTGTTTTGTATGTCCTCTATGATTGGCAAAGCAACCTGTGGCTGTGTGAAACCAACCGATGTGAAGCTTGTTTGGGTCATACGAAAATTGGCATTTCCTCCCACTGCAAGTAATTGAAGAATTGTTAGATATTTGTAATCAGAAATTTTATTTAAGGAACGTCAAATGACATGCTTTATTAGATCTTTCATTTTTTCGGTAGTACTTTAAGATCAAGATCACAGAAGTATGAAATTGTTGCATGATCTTATATCAAAATAGGTTTGGAACACAAGTTAGTTCATTACTGGGTTCCAGCCGAAGGCTGGCTTCGGTCATAAAATGCAGTCCGTTTCTGACATTTTTTCTGGTTACATTGCAAGGCATATAACGCTGACCTTCTTTTGGATGCAATATTTGATGAGGGAAATATAATAGTGAATATTTGGAGAGACAATTTACGAGGAATTACTTAGAGTGGACTGTCCATTGTGAAGCTTATCGACAATAAGAGCGGCTTATCAAAGCTATCTACTTTTAATGAATCTTACTTTCATCGTAAAATTTATCGATTATTAAAGCAAACACTTATCAAAGCTAACCTTATATAATCTTAAAAACGTGTTACAAGGGGATGTAGACGTACTTGTGAACCGTGCAGTCTGTCATTTCCAAGAGATCTCAACAACAAGAATAGCATGTGATGTTATGAAGAAATTTGTCTTCAACAAGATTTCAACGATTGAGAAACCGAAGTCTTCAAAGGTCCATCGATCGCTATGTTGATAAGGTGAGAATTTTATTATGCATGATATAATGCAATAACAAGTGCGATTCAAAGTTAATTAACTTAAATAAAATTGGATTTACCCAAGAGAGCTTATTTGTCATGTTTTGTCCCTCGAAAGAAATTTCGTGGAAATTTAAAAGCACATCTTGCAATAGAAATGAGTTTTAAAAATACATAAACACAGGGCAAATTGCTGAAGTTTCAAAATCAACAGGGGACATGCAGGGAAACTATGCAAATCTATGTTCATTAAAACTTGCCACACCATAATTCAACTGTACTTGAAATTCTTCCTTATTACAGAACATGAAGTGCCCTTCATGAACACAAGTAAAGCGGCAAAAATTATAGAGTGACCGAAAAGAGAACGGCAAATATACAAATGCCACGAACTGTAGGAGACTTGTGGTCCAGCCAACCCCATTTTACGACCGTAATTTTTGGAATTTAACAAGCTAAAGCAGCATTCGAGCCAAGATTTGGTATTGCAAATATGGCAGAATAATAACACTGAAGGGACTTTAACTGTTGTTTGTCCTGATTGGGAATTACATTAGTATTAGCCTCCACACAAGAAGAGCGAGGGGTGCAAAAGATTTACTAAATTTATAGAATCCTGTGTCGCACTTGGTGCTGGTAAGTCTATGTAGTGGTTCTGGTTTAAAGGAGAAGGTCATTTCAAAAAGTGTGTACTTTCTGTCATCACCAATATAAAGTTTATATTGAGTTAAGTTACTCACCGAAGTTTCAGCTTCTAAAGTGCATTCTGTTCCAAGAAATTAGTCTCCAAGAGAAGCCCCGAATTTGCAATAGACAGCTGCCATTCTGAAACAAATATTCAGTGGCCAGGCCAACCCATTCTCTTTGCAATGGCATGATTTCACATCGCTCACAAGTACACCAAAATGTGCCATCTAAATGATCGTTTACTCCTCAGTTTCCGCAATCCTCCGGATTAGGAACACGTGCTGCTTTAAAAGGGACAGGTGGGCGATCAGCCATGTCCTTGAGTGCAAAACATGCTTGCCAGCACAAGTGTATTGGGCAACATGTCGTCATGATTAGCAACCTAGCCCGGCCTGGTCACTGAATATTTGTTTCAAAATGGCGGCTGTCGATTGCAAACTCTGGGCTCCTTTGAAGACTGTTTTCTTTGGATAGAAGTCACTTTAGAAGCTGAAACTTTGGCATGTAACTCAACTCAATATAAACTTTTTATTGGTGAGGACAAAAAATATACGCTTTTTGGAATGACCTTCTCCATTAAGATTAGGATCATGGTTTTTTTCATGGTAGTGACAGGGCATGACAACCATAACAAACACTGTTTCGAGACAAGGGTCAAAATTGTCCCAGGAAATTGGGAATTTCTTTGCGAATTGGGACCGAAATTTTTCCAGGAAATAGTGATAACTCTGGAACATTGCAGGAAAAAATGGAAGATGAACCAAATTTCATTGTTGAAATATGTTACAACTGAGCAGTGCTAAAAAAGTCTACGTTTGAGTTGCACCTATGGTGTAGTGTATGGACTGGTCCCTTCAATTGGTCTCTGCCATTGCAGACAGGACTGTTGTAAGCAAAAATATGGTTTATCCTTTGTATCATTGTTTATTTGTACTTTTGTGGGGTGTGGACTAACAACCTTGCTCAGGAGTTGCTCATGAAGTAATTGCAATTGGTGTTATTTGTTTATTTTAAATAAACATTAGCCTACCATTTCTGACTATAGTGATTATGGACTTATGCGTCTCTCTTGTCTTTGCCTTTCCAGTGTACATTTGCAAGAAGTCTTGATACTCCTTTGTATCAGACACTTGCATCTTGACTGAAGAGTACATATTCATAGTGGAGAAAAACGACAGTAACTCATCAAATAGGCCCATGCATCTTCCACCAGCATTTGCTAATATATCTCCCAGTTTGTCCCAGGTACAGTGGGGAAGAAAGACTGTTTTTGGTTTCAGTCCTCTTTGAGCGGCTTTGTGTTGTACATTATCCATTAGGTCATACAGGAACTGATGGTATGCACTTTTGCATCTACGTACAATAACAAAAATGATGCGAGAAGTGTTATTGGAATGTCTGATATTATTTCATAGGATTGTTAAGCAATAATGGCCATAATTAAGGCATTAAAATCATTGGTACATATCTGAGTACGTAAATTATGTGTTTACTGTCTTACGGAAGCTTCTGCACCTGGTTATAATGGCATTTGCATTGAAAAAATCATTTCCGAGCCGTTGCCATTAAGGGCTAATTCACACTTTGACTTAAGCTAAGCACCAGCATAAACAAAAGCATAACTTGGAATAAGAAAAATAAGAAAAATATGTTTGAACCGGAGGTACATAAGCATAAACGTAAGCATAAGCATAAGAAAATGTAAAAAGTTCCATTCCTTATGCTTATGCTTATGTAACCTCGGTTCACACGTATTTTTCTTATTTTATTTTTCCTATGCTTATGTTTATGCTTGTCCTTATGCTTATGTCAGATGTGAACTAGCCCCAAAGCAGCATAACATTAAGCCTCGGGGTACGAATCCAGAGTGTAATTTCTGAGTGCACCGATTCACCCCAAAATAAATCAAAATGCGAGTCGGTTCGATTGAATGTTGTTTCGTTTGAATGTTATATTGATCGCTAAAAGTCGATTGCAGCGAAATCAACAATCAGTTCAGCCTGTCAGTTCGAAACTAATCTATCAAATATGTGTAAATATTTAACTTGGTTGTGGGTAAAACAACGAAGAATAATCTATATGCACTTACATTAAGTCTTTGTTTTTTACCATCACTTACCCATTATCCAAATTTTTGCTACGTTCGTACTGACCTTTCGTTTCCATCTAAGGAACTCACGGTCGAAACAAGCTTCGATCGAGCTGACTCGATATCCTCAAAATTATTGTTTGCTCCATCCGCAATAATTTTGTAAATGCATATGTACAATGGCATTTGGTTGGAAGACTCTCAATGTATGGGCTATCGGCAATTATATGGTCATAAAATTGGTCGCTATGTCATTTGTTTTGGAATTGGAAAGTGTTGTTGAGATACTACAACTTTCGACGATTGCTTACTTTGGTCCGCCATTTTGAATGTGGCGTCGGTCCTGGACCGGGTTCAGATTTTAGTAACCAGTCGGGCGCGATCTATAGTCCAGGACAAAGCCGGCCAACTTTTCAATTTATCAAGTTTTTCCCGCCTTGTTTCCGAAGATTATCGAAACTTTTATGTTGTTTTCCGATGATGAATTATATTTTACCATGACTTCCATATTTTCCCGAACCCATGCGCGGACTTCCCAACATTATTCATGGTGGCACTAGGACGCGTTCTTATCAAGAACAGAAATAAGAGTGAACAGAATATTGGTCATGCAATTCTGTTTCGAATATCATGTCTGTTTCTACCAGCACATTCTTACTACGATCGACATCCTCCTTCGAGCGGGAATTGCGAACCACACGCGATTTAAGAAAGCATTTCTGGTGTTCTCCCACGTGTAGAACGAAGAATATACACATATATCATGACCGTTTCTGCCAGCACATTCTTACTTCGATCGACATCCCCTTGCGAGCGAGAATTGCGAACCCCACGCGTTTTAAGAAAGCATTTCTTGTGTTCTCCCACGTTTAGAACGAAGAATATACACATATATCATGTCTGTTTCTGCCAGCACATTCTCGCTACGATCGATATTCTTTTTTGAGCAAGACTTGCGAACCGCACGCGTTTTAAGAAATCATTTCTGGTGTTCTTTCACGTTTAGAACGAAGAATATACACATAGATCATGTCTGTTTCTGCCAGCACATTCTTGCTAAAATGGATATTCCTAATGAGATGCACGAATTGCGAATCGAACGATCCGTAAACACACATAGCCTCTTGCGGGTAAGTGTGAAGTCTCCCTAATGAGATGCAACATACGATCTGTAAACTCAACTCTACGGACCGCAAGGGCACTTGACGATCCGTACGAACTGAAACTCTACTCTACGGACC
>Ga0126343_10001122_pt1 | contig 11983 bp, 13 predicted proteins | sample Cyp2metagenome_FD_92531 | JGI IMG/M metagenome (GOLD analysis project Ga0126343, IMG submission 92531) | Coral microbial communities from Lord Howe Island, Old Settlement Bay, Australia - Cyphastrea 2 metagenome | ecosystem: Host-associated > Invertebrates > Cnidaria > Coral ... | reverse complement strand
TAGGGAAGATGAAGGCATTGCTGGCAGACCCGCATTATCCACAGTGCTGCAAGCGTGCTGCGGTGGAATTATTCTCTGCCGATGTGGGCGCAACCAAATACAGGGCCGTTTATCAAAGAGCATTTCATGAAAAGATCAGCACTTGTATTGTGTAAATACTCCCGAATGGGCGCCAGCTCACGGTTAAGGACTTACCAGTATCTACCCTTTCTGGAGCAAAACAATTATAACATTGACGTTTCCTGTCTGTACGACGACGACTATTTGCAAACGTATTATCGGACTAAAAAACGATCTTTTGCCAAGGTGGTCAGGTGTTATTTCAGGCGTCTGGTCACACTGCGTTTAGTTTATAAATATGATGTTGTTTATATAGAGAAGGAGCTGTTTCCTTATTTGCCCGCTCTGTGTGAAAGGGTGCTGCGTTATACGGGCGTGAAATACATTGTTGATTATGACGATGCAGTTTTTCATAACTATGATTCTTCTAACAATTGGCTGGTAAGGCTTTTTTTATCGAAAAAAATAGATGCGGTGATGAAGTCAGCCGGTACTGTTATTGTCGGTAATAACTATCTATGCAATCGGGCCATTAATGCCGGGGCAAAAGAGATACAGATTTTGCCAACAGTGATTGATGCTTCCCGATATTCCATAAAAGCTAAGGCGTCATCCTGCGATACGTTGATTATTGGGTGGATCGGTTCTCCCTATACCCAGAAATATCTGCTGGCCATCGCTGATGATATGCGTGCACTGTCGAAAAAAATAGACATAACCCTTCGCTTTGTCGGTGCCAATGAACACCTTTTACCTGGTTTTCACGGGGTAAAGGTGGAAATAATCCCTTGGTCAGAAGAGACCGAGGTGGCAAATATTCAGTCGTTTGATATTGGCATTATGCCGTTGCCGGATGAGAAGTTTGAGCACGGCAAGTGTGGTTATAAATTGATTCAGTACATGGCGTGCGGGATACCGGTTATCGCCTCGAACATTGGGGTGAACAAAGATATTGTGGTTGGTTCACAGTGCGGTTTACTGGTTGATGCTACCTTCCAAGAGACTGATTCCTGCGAGACTGTCTCCTGGGATAAAGCCGTGCTTGCTATGGTGTCCGATGCTGAGCAATACCAGCGCTTTTCCCGCAATGCACTGGAGGCGGTGGAGTCTGTTTACTCCATGCAGGTACAACAACAAAAACTTCTGACTGTCTTTAACGAGTTGTAAGATGGCCATCTATTTCGTTTTATTCGGTTTACTATTTTTAGCGACGGTTTTTCTCGATAGTGACGATGGGGGTGATAATCCGGTACTTATCGCCAATAAGTACTATTTTCTGTTGGTATTTTTTATTTTGCTTGCTCTTGTCGTCGGTGTGCGACTGGAGATTGGTGCCGACTGGTTTTCTTATAAATACTATTACGACATGATGGAGAGGTTCTCCTTTCTCGATATATTTACGCTCAAAGACCCCGGTTATCAGCTGATCAATTTTACCTCCCATTCACTTGGGTTGGGTATGATGGGGGTTAATCTTACCTGTGGGGTTATTTTTGCCTATGCCCTGGTTAAGTTCAGCACCAAACAGAACGATGTGTTTCTATCCTTGCTGGTTGCCTTTCCCTATCTGTTTATTGTTGTCGGCATGGGCTATGCACGACAGGCGGTTGCTATTGCTTTTTTAATGCTGGCGATCACCCAGTTATACGAGGAGAAAATCATCGGCTATGTGGTGCTGCTGGTTATCGGTGCTTTTTTTCATAAGACCGCCATTGTTATGGTGCCCATTGCCTTTTTGATCACGGAGCGCAACCGTAACCAGAAGATATTTTTTGGTGGGCTGTTTTCGGTTATTGTGATCTATCAGTTTTTCTCCAGCTCCATTGATACGCTGATGTACTCGTACGTGGAGAGTGACCGATATAACTCTCAGGGAGCCTTCATCCGAGTTATTATGTCTTTTCTGCCCGGTGTGCTCTTTTTGATGTTTCGGAATCGCTTCAATTTCAGCCCGATTATTTATCAGCTGGTGCTTCTGTTGTCCTGTGCCTCGGTGTTGCTGTTTGTCCTGCTGCTCGCTTTTTCTTCAATGTCCACCATCATTGACCGCTTTGCCCTGTACATAATCCCGCTGCAAATGCTGGTGTTATCGAACCTGCAAGGGCTATTTACTCGCTGGAATAAATTTACCGTTCACTTGCTGGTCTGTGGGTATCTGTTTGCAGTCATGTTTGTCTGGTTGAACTTTGCTTCCCACGCCAATGCCTGGGTTCCCTATAAAGCCTATAACGTTTTGCAGCTCGGTTATGATCAATAAAAATGGCAAGCTCATTATCTCTCTGGATTTTGAGCTGATGTGGGGAGTCAGGGACAAGCGGACCATCTCTGGCTATGGCAAGAGCGTTATTGGCGCAAGGAAGGCCATTCCACAACTGCTGAACCTGTTTCGCAAGTATGATATCCACGCCACCTGGGCGGTGGTCGGGTTTCTGTTTGCCAAAAATCGGCGGGAGCTGGAGGAATTTATACCATCATTGTTGCCTGCCTATAAAAATGACCGTTTTAGCCCTTACCGATATCTGAAAGAGCAGGTGGGTGATAGTGAGCGTTGTGATCCTTACCATTTTGCCGGGTCGTTGATTGATAGCATTGCTGCCGTTAAGGGGCAGGAGATTGCCACCCATACATTTTCCCACTACTACTGCCTGGAGGCCGGTCAAACTACTGAGCAGTTCCGGCAAGATCTCAGTGCTGCACTGGCCATTGCCCATAAGTATGAGCATCAAATGTCGTCTATTGTGTTCCCAAGAAATCAGTATTCTGACGATTATCTGGCAATTTGCCGGCAGCAGGGGATTGAGTTTTTCCGGGGTAATCCCAAGTCGTTTATGTACCAGGAAAAGGCACAACAGGAGCGCAGTCAGATTGTTCGGGCGCTGAGAGCCATTGATACGGTCATACCCATTGATGGTTACCATGGCGGTTTACCGCAACGGCGCTGTGGCATGGTTGATGTGCCGGCCAGCCGCTTTCTTCGGCCGATCAGTAAGTCTACATCTTCTTTGCGCAATGCTCTGTCATTGCAGCGCATCACCAATGAGATGGAGCACGCGGCTAAACATGGTCTGCTCTATCACCTGTGGTGGCACCCCCATAACTTTGGCGCTGATACTGAGGTGAATCTTCATTATCTGGAAAAGATTCTTATCAAGTTCAGACATCTTAATGAGCAGTTCGGTATGGAAAGCCGCTGCATGAATGAGATGACTGTCGTTTAATGCCGGCTTCGCCGGCTCTTGCCTAATAAGAAGTACAACAATGCAAACTATCTGCTTTTCAGCCAATACGTCGTGGTATCTCTATAATTTTCGTCGGGACACCATCGTTCAATTAATCAAGCGCGGCTACCGTGTTTGTTGTATTGCCCCTGAGGATGACTACAGCCAGCGTCTGGTGGATGAATTAGGTGTTACTTTTATCCCGCTGGCTATGGATAATTCAGGCAATAACCCGCTAAACGATGTGCGTACAGCGTGGCACTTTTTCCAGATTTACCGGCAGTATAAACCCGTCGTCGTGTTTCATTTTACCATCAAGAACAATATATACGGGACTCTGGCTGCAAAAGCGTTGAGCATACCGGCGGTAAACAATGTATCCGGGCTTGGCACGGCCTTTATTCATTCGGGTTGGGTGGGGCGCATTGTGCGCGGCCTGTATAAAATCAGCCAGCCTTTTGCCTACCGGGTATTTTGTCAGAACAGCGAAGACCAGGCGTTGCTGATCAAGCACAAACTGGTTCGTGCCGACAGGCTGACGCTGCTGCCGGGCTCCGGGGTCGATCTCAACCGGTTCAAGCCCGTTGCTAAGGCGATGGTATCTGACCATTTTCGTTTTCTTTATGTGGGGCGCATGCTCGGTGATAAAGGCTTGCGGGAGCTGGTGGCAGCCTTTGCCATGGTGAAAAGCCGTGGCATCAAGGCAGAATTGAAGCTGGTTGGCTTTGCCGATGCAAAAAACAAATCCGCCATTACCCGACAAGAGTTGTGCAGTTGGCAGGAGGAGCATGGGGTGGAATGGCTCGGTTCGTCTGACATTATTGAAGATGTGCTGGCCCGGGCAGACTGTGTGGTGTTGCCCTCTTACCGGGAAGGGTTGCCCCGCTCGCTGCTGGAAGCCTGTGCCATGGCTCTGCCAGTGATCGCCACCGATGTGCCAGGCTGTCGCAGTGTGGTCAGTCATAACAAGAACGGTATGCTCTGCCAGCCCAAAGACCCGGTTTCACTGGCTGAGGCAATGGCGACAATGACCAGTTTGCCTGAAGCAATCCGTCAGGAGATGGGGCGCAATGGTCGGAATCTCGTGAGCAAACACTTTAGCCAGACGCTGGTTGTGCAGGCTTACCTGGATGTTGTTGAGCAGCTGGAGAATGGCAAATTTTACTCTGGTGAGTACATGCCGGATTGATCGGGATTGATCTTATTTTCAGCTTCGTGTCTTCCGGGTGCCATAGGTCGGGGGGGGATGAGTCGCATCGACTGGGTCAGGGTAGATCTTCCCCGCGGCCGAGACATCGTAAGAACGCTTCTTCGGGTATGGATTCGTAGGGAACGGGCGGCAGCGGAGGTAGGGAATCCAGCTGAACGTCAACGAAATCAGCGATCTCGGCGGACATCTCCCTGATTTCCTGGTCTTCACTACAAAAGCACGTAGCAGTCCCATGATTCTGATTGCTTTGTTCATGCCCAGACAAAAGCGGGACGGTCAGTCCATTTTTGATTATTGTGTGCCTTTCATAAACGTGGACGTTATGCCGGAACTCAGGTTTTGGACAAAAAATAGTGGCCAGACACTCTGTAACTGACCGCATACCGGCAAAACAGGCCTGACACATGGCCGAGCTGACGGTGCTGCAAAGCGCAGAAATGGAGTGCTGTTTCTGCTCGTACTCGTCTGACCACAGGCTTTCTATTACGCGCTCCATCAGGCTATCTTTCAAGCCGCCCAAGCCATCCTTCGAGCCATATATACCATCCATATAATCTCCTGACCCCTGCCAAGTTGGGTGATTTTGTTTGTCTTTTTCGATTAGACAGTCGGTCAGAAAAATAATTCCAAAACGCCAGATCTCTCTGGCGACAGATCCGGTCTGGGGGTGAATGGCTGATCAGTGTGGCAGTGCCAGCTCAGTACGCATTTTGGTGATTACGTCGGCGTAGTTGTCGGCGTCAAAAATCGCGGAGCCGGCAACAAATGTATCTGCGCCGGCAGCAGCAATCTGGTGAATGTTGTTGGCAGTAACACCGCCGTCAACCTGCAGACGAATGTTCAGGCCGCTGTCGTCGATCAGCTTGCGCACCCGGCACAGTTTTTTCAGCGTGGAGGGAATAAACTTCTGGCCACCAAAGCCCGGGTTGACGGACATCAGCAGGATGATGTCCAGCTTGTCCATCACGTATTCGAGCACGTCAGGTGGTGTGGCCGGATTAAGCACCAGCCCGGCCTGACAGCCGCCTTCACGGATCAGTTGCAGGCTGCGGTCGATGTGCGTAGAGGCTTCGGGGTGGAAGGTAATCATGCTGGCGCCTGCTTCAATAAAGTCGCCAATCAGGCGATCCACCGGGCTGACCATCAGATGCACATCAATGGGGGCGCTGATGCCGTAATTTCTCAGAGCTTTACACACCATTGGTCCGAGGCTGAGGTTGGGGACGAAGTGATTATCCATCACGTCAAAGTGAATCCAGTCGGCACCGGCGGCCAGCACGTGTTCAACCTCTTCGCCAAGGCGGGCAAAGTCTGCAGAAAGAATACTTGGGGCAATAATAAAGTCGCGCATGGTGTCTGGCCATTCTATGAAATGTGGCGATTGTAGCCGTTTGCTGGACTTCTGTCAGTCATGCAGGTAGCAGCGGTTGTGGGTAAATTATTGGCTGGTATTCGGTGGTGGCTATAATCTCTGCGGCCCTCTTTTTTGCCGTTGTCTCCAGTGGAGGAAGCCGTGAATGCTGACGTGATCTGGTCCTTGGCAAGGACTCTGGCAGATGGTTTTTTTCTCAGGAGCGTGTTGACGTTACTGGTTATGGAGGCTGCAACTGGCATCGCACCAGCCGGTGCCGCTACTTCATACGACGATGATCAACTGGCTGGTTACCAGGGTTCTTTTGAGCTAATGGATGTTTACGGCACCAGAGGGCGTCTGCAATACAGTCATGGTTGTCTGACCGGAGATGCCGATACGTGCCGGATGATGATCAGCGTGCCCGCTGGGGTGGATGAGATTGAGCAGATGGCAAGGACTGATGACGCCTCTTTGGGCTATTTGAATTATCTCTCCTACCTGAAAAGTACCGGGCAATCGTTACGGGTGTCTTTTGAAGCGGCTGTACCGGCGGCGAGCGATACCAGTTTATTGAGTTACAAGGTGTTTTACACCACAGAAAACAAGTCCGGGCGCATGATAAAAAGCATGGACGCCAGCGTTATTCCTACCCGGTTACAAAAAAATCCCCTGTTGCTTTTCGCCATTCTGGCCACCCATCAGTCAAGTCTCGACTTGGTGCTGTCGCCGCAAAGCAGCGTTTACACGCTGTCTCTGCCGTGGCTGGATTTGAGCACACTGCATATTAGCAGCGCCGGGCGTGGTGGTTATTTTGGTTATCGTTACTATGTTTTCCCTCAAGACAATGAGTTGTTCTTCGACCTGGGGGGCCCGTTCAGTGTGAACGGTTTGTCTGAGGGCGTTGGTTTCAGTTTTGCCGATAATGACCAAACGCAGCCGCCAGCAAGAATGGTGACCGGGTATCACGGTGAGCAAGAGGGCTGGTTTACCCACAGGATGTCAACAGCTTTTACCTGTCTGATCCTTACGGGTGGGTTTGCGGCAGGCCTGTGGAATCACAGCCTGGCCGGGCTGCTGGTCAGTTCGTTATTGCTGGCGGCGGAAGTGCACACCGGCGCAGCGTCTTCAGAGTTGCTGGTGCTGGCCACCAGAACGCTGCCGGATGGGGTGCAGTTCAATGGGTATTTTCAGGGGCGTCATTTGATGGCCGTACTGAGGTCATCGGATACGCCGTTGGCGTCGGCCTATTAAGTGAAACGATATTACCAACTAATCAGTTTGCGGTGTTGCTGCCGCACAGAGGGCTTTCATTCCTGAGATCAAACGGTATAATACGGCTCCCGTTTCCCGATTGAGCGCCCAATGTTTTGAACAGGCCGGTATTGCTGATCAGGGGCTGTTAGCCTGGCTCTTTTCCAGCAGGGAACGGCCGTGTAGGAACAGGTATTGCGTGAGCAGTATCATAGAGGCGAATTAAATGAAAACTTTTAGTGCTAAGCCAGAAACCGTAAAACGTGACTGGTTCGTAGTTGATGCCGAAGGCAAAACGCTGGGTCGTCTGGCAACAGAAATTGCTCTGCGTCTGCGCGGCAAACATAAGCCAGAGTACACTCCTCACGTGGACACTGGTGACTACATCGTTGTAGTGAACGCCGAGAAAGTGCGTGTTACCGGGCGTAAGTCTACTGACAAGATGTACCATCGCCATACCGGTTACATCGGCGGCCTGAAGTCCATCAGCTTTAACAAGCTGATTGATCACAAGCCAGAGCTGGTAATCGAAACGGCTGTTAAGGGGATGCTGCCCAAGAATGCCTTGGGTCGTGCCATGTACAGCAAGCTGAAGGTTTACGCCGGCAGCGAGCACCCACATGCTGCTCAGCAGCCTCAGCAACTGGAAATCTAATCAGGGGTGGTTATGTCTGTAACACAATACTACGGAACTGGACGTCGCAAGTCCTCTACCGCGCGTGTTTTTCTGAGAACTGGTACTGGCAGCATCACTGTCAATGGCCGTTCCCTGGACGAATACTTCGGTCGTGAAACTGCACGCATGGTTGTTCGTCAGCCTCTGGAACTGACTGAACTGACTGAGAAGTTCGACATCAAGATCACTGTATCTGGTGGCGGCGGCTCTGGTCAGGCTGGTGCTATCCGTCACGGTATCACCCGCGCGCTGATGCAGTACGATGAGACTCTGCGCTCTGCACTGCGTAAGGCTGGCTACGTTACTCGCGACGCCCGTGAAGTCGAGCGTAAGAAAGTGGGTCTGCGTAAAGCCCGTAAGCGTCCTCAGTTCTCCAAGCGCTAATACGATGCACTTTTGGCCCTCTGGGCCGGAAAAAAACCACCGCAAGGTGGTTTTTTTTTAACTGGAAAGTGGAAAAAGATTGCTATAGGGAGGTGGAAAAAGATCGCTGTCATCGGGTGGGGCAGGTATAAAGCGGCTGGTGATGTTGGCTTCTTCGGACTCATCCTCAGTGGGACCAGACTCTGGATTATGGATGTTTTTATCCACGCAAGATTTGTTGCAGGCCTTGACTGACTCAAAAGCGCATACCCCACACGCAACACCGGCCAGAAACATGCCGAACGAGATGCCACCGCAGGCGCAAGACTTACCCACCATATTGCAGAAATAGTGATCATATGTGGTGATGAGGGTCGCGTTTGCATAAGCGTGGCATGCTGCAGGACAGCTGGTGACCTTGAGTCCTTTGTAAATGCCGTACACAAGGCCACCTAAACCCCCTATTGAGCCTCCTGCATTTGCTGCTGTGCAATCAACTTCTATGGTATTGGGCGGCGTTGAACCTCTGTTTATTGTCTGGGACGTGGGTTGTTGATCAATCATTTTGGTTCCTCGATCAGAAGATGGTTGGCAGACGAGAGAAAGTGGTTGGCAGACGAGAAAAATGCCTCCTGATCCGCCGATAGACTCTCTTATGCTGCCTGAAGTTCCCCGCTGACATGAGGGGTTTTCTCTGCAGAAGCTTACTTCTGTAAGGGCCATTTCACAGCGTTTTTTTTGTCAATCAAAAGCAGTATGATTAGATGGCGATCCGTATATGGATAGGTATAAACAGGTGGCAGGGTTGATGTTGTTGTCTGATGATATGGCAGTCCATCCGGTCTTTATGCCGGCCTGATAAAAGTCACGCGTCACAGGCAACTCTGTTATTCTTTGTGAAGTTCTGTTTCCTGACGGAGACAACGCTTGGCAGGGAGTTTGCTGCTCCCGCACCCATAGACAACAATAAGAAGTCACCAGATGGGGAGAGTAGGTTAATGAGTGACAACGGCGTAAACAACGGCCGGCGCCGCTTTCTCGTGGCGGCGACTTCGGTGGTGGGGGCTGCCGGGATTGCCGGAGCCGTCACTCCTTTCCTGAAATCGTGGAATCCCAGCGCCAAGGCCCGGGCCGCCGGTGCTCCGGTCAAAGTCAATCTTGGCAAACTCGCTCCCGGTCAACAGGTGGTCTACGAGTGGCGTGGTAAACCGGTGTTCGTCCTGCGTCGTACACAGGCCATGCTGGATGAGTTGACATCGCTGCACCCTCGCTTGCGAGACCCCGAGTCGCAAAACTCCGAACAGCCCGGCTACGCAACCAATGAATCCCGTGCCAGAAAGGAGGAATTTCTGGTGCTTGTCGGTCTGTGCACGCACCTTGGGTGCTCGCCCAAGTACCTGCCGGAGGTCAAACCAATGGAGTTTGACGCCAACTGGAAGGGCGGTTACTTCTGCCCCTGTCATGGCTCCAAGTTTGATCTGGCGGGGCGTGTCTATAAAGGGGTGCCTGCCCCGACCAACCTGGTGGTTCCCCCTTACTCCTTTGAAGGCGATGACATCCTGATTATCGGTAAAGATGAGGAGACTGCGTGATGGGAAACAAAATAATGGCCTGGGTAGATGCCCGACTGCCCGTCACCCAGGCGTGGGAAAAACACCTCAGCAAGTATTACGCCCCGAAAAATTTCAACTTCTGGTATTACTTTGGTTCGCTGGCCATTTTTGTGCTGGTTAATCAGCTGCTCACCGGCATCTGGCTGACCATGAGCTACGTACCCAGCGCCGAGGCGGCGTTTGCTTCGGTGGAGTACATTATGCGGGACGTGGAGTTTGGCTGGCTGATTCGTTACATGCACTCCACCGGCGCGTCGATGTTTTTTGTGGTGGTTTACTGCCATATGTTTCGGGCGTTGCTGTATGGCTCTTACAAAGCCCCCCGCGAACTGATCTGGATTTTTGGCATGGCCATCTATCTGGCGCTGATGGGTGAGGCGTTTATGGGCTACCTGTTGCCGTGGGGGCAGATGTCTTATTGGGGCGCCCAAGTCATTATCTCGCTGTTTGGTGCCATTCCGGTGATTGGTCCGGATTTGCAGCAGTGGATTCGTGGTGACTTTTTGATTTCCGGCATTACGCTAAACCGCTTTTTTGCGTTGCATGTAGTGGCCTTGCCCATTGTTATTTTAGGCTTGGTATTTCTGCATATTCTGGCCCTGCACGAAGTTGGCTCCAACAATCCGGATGGCATCGACATCAAGAAAAACAAAGCGCCGGACGGCATTCCGTTAGATGGTATCGCTTTCCACCCTTACTACACGGTTAAGGATATCGTCGGTCTGGTGGTCTTCCTGTTTGTCTTCTGCGGCATTATTTTCTTCTTCCCGGAAATGGGCGGGTTTTTCCTGGAGCACGCTAACTTTGAGCCGGCCAATGGTTTGAAGACGCCTGAGCATATTGCGCCGGTCTGGTATTTTGGGGCGTTTTACTCCATTTTGCGCGCGATCACTTTTGAGATTGGCCCGATCGACTCCAAGCTTGGGGGCGTTATTGCCATGGGTGGCGCCATCGCTATTCTCTTTGTCTTGCCTTGGCTGGATCGCAGCCCGGTCAGGTCCTGGCGCTATAAAGGCATTATCAGCAAAACGAGCATTGTCGTATTTGCCTTTGTCTTTATTCTGCTGACCTGGCTGGGTACGCAGCCGGCCACTGAGATGTACACACTGATCGCCCAGATTTGTACCTTGCTCTATTTTGCCTTCTTTTTGTTGATGCCTTTTTATACCCGGTGGGAGAAAACCAAACCACTACCGGAGAGGGTGACCGGCTGATGAAAATAACAATACTGACCATTAAGGCGCTGCTGTTGTCACTGCTGTTTTCTCCGTTGGCCCTGGCGGCGGGCGGGGGCTATCCACTGGACAGGGCAGATGTTGACCCGACCGACCGGGCCTCGTTGCAGCGAGGTGTGCGTTATTTCCAGAACTATTGTGCCGGTTGCCACGCCACGGGCTACCAGCGCTATGAACGGGTTGCCGATGATCTGGGGATTCCCCACGATCTGATGATGGACAATCTGGTGTTCAACAAAACCGCCAAAATCGGCGATCTGATGCACAACAGCATGGACCCTGCCGAGGCCAAGGCGTGGTTTGGCGTTACCCCGCCGGATCTGACGCTGGTCTCTCGTGTGCGCGGTGGCCCGGACTGGCTGTACACCTACCTGAGAACTTTCTACGAAGACCCAAGCCGTCCTTATGGTGTTAACAATAAGGTGTTTCCGGATGTTGGTATGCCCCATGCACTGCTGGAGCTGCAAGGCATCCAGATTGACACCTGTCAGGATACCTCGCCCAATGAGCGCGACCCACTAACGGGTGAAAAGGTTTGCGGTCTGTCGGTTGATCCGCAGAGAAAAGGCAGCATGACGCCGGCCGAGTTTGATCAGATGGTTTACGATCTGGTGAACTACCTGGCTTATTCTGCCGAGCCAGTTCAGGAGCAGCGCAAGCAGCTGGGTATTTATGTTTTCCTGTTTCTGGCGGTATTCCTGGTATTTGCCTACCTGCTGAAGCGGGAATACTGGAAAGAAGTTTGTTAGTTTTTTTTATCCATTCCGGCAGGTGGTGCCTTCGTGCCGCCTGCCGGTTCTCCGCTTGTGGTTCACCGGATATTGATGGATGTGGACGGTTTGGCCGCAGGTGTCCGATGGAAGTTATCTCGGAGCGATTCCTTAGGAGTAGTCCCGAAATAACTTCCGCATTTATGGAATCTGAACTCCGTTCGGACTGAGCCTGTCGAAGTCCGGTGACAGCACCCTTCGACTTTGCTCAGGGTGAACGGAAACCGGGAAGT
>Ga0126343_10001121_pt1 | contig 11987 bp, 6 predicted proteins | sample Cyp2metagenome_FD_92531 | JGI IMG/M metagenome (GOLD analysis project Ga0126343, IMG submission 92531) | Coral microbial communities from Lord Howe Island, Old Settlement Bay, Australia - Cyphastrea 2 metagenome | ecosystem: Host-associated > Invertebrates > Cnidaria > Coral ... | reverse complement strand
TTTTAATACTCATACTGCTAATAGCACAAACAAATTAAATTTTTACTTTTACAATGTAAGGAAGAAAGCTGTTTAGTGATAGCGGTATTAATAGCGTGATATTAGCTTCTTTTTCGTATAATTTACGGGCATTTCCCGAGCGAACTTCCATATTGAGACCAATACGTCATCAGAGATTTCACAACGGCTGATCGCGATAGTGCAATAAGTGACGTGGTGTGTACAGTAATCAATGAATCATCAAGGACTGCGTTGGAATGTGCACTGAGTTGCGATTGTAGGGCTAAGAAAACGGTTAAATCTCTATAAGCGCGGTTTTAAGATCTATGATCTTCTTGTTCTTTCTAATATGATTTAGCCGAAGCATTTCACGTGAGACGTGGTTGCCTGCTTTTTTCTGTGAACGTGAAGGTGTTTTTTGCATTTTTCGTGATGCGTGAAAAGGCAAATTACTTATGCGTGAAACTGTTTTCAGAAGAGGTATAGGGGACCCTCGTTGAACAATTACATCCCGATAGATGTTTGCCTTATGGCAAAATGTCGACCAACGGGACAAAGTTTGAATTAAAATACATTATAATAGTTTCCTTTGTTAAATAAAAGAGTTCTTACTTTAGTGATGTCACCCTGTATTTGTATAACGCCAGGGAGAGGAGCCATGGCTTGTAAATCTACCGCTACAATCTTGACTTTGTCCTTGTTTTCTGGACGTTCTTGGATCAATTTTCTGCTCAGTACTTGACTCCAGCTTCCGGGTGCCGCGCACAAATCCACCACTCGGTTAACGCCATTAAACAAGTTAAAGTCGTCATTTAGTTGTAATAATTTAAATGCACTTCTGGCTCTCCATCCTTCCTCCTTTGCAAGTCTGTAATAAATGTCTCTCTTGTCCTTTGAAGAACGTCCCATCTTCACTTGGCGTATGCCCCACTAAGGGTATGCTGGGACATCATGTCTAACCCGACACGACGTATTCAATTTTAACAATGCAAATGCTGACCAAAAGGATCGTAGTGTCCAGGAGGAAAATGCGAACGTCGAACCAGGCTCCCTCCGTCGTTCCACCGCCATACGTCTCGTCTTTGCATAACTGAACATGGCCGGCGCCGCTGAAAGTCATCACAGTGGTTCAATCGAGCATTCCGTGGACCTTGAAACTCAAAAAAGAGAAATAGCAGAACAGTTGAAAAAGTCGTTACTTAAGGGTGATATCTGGTGAGTTTTATAAGTAACTTTGCGTCAAAAGCCGGTAGGGTTTTTATTAGAATAGAAACGGAAGTGAACTTGACGTTAAGACTTGACTCAAGAACAGTTTTTTCTGTTACTGTAGTTATTCATGTGAAGATTTAACTGTACAGTTTGTTATCAGAGAGTCGCAAGAGGTCTGGGCTTTTCTCAAGATGGAGTAGGATGACCACTTTTGCGTGAAAATTATTAGTGTAAATAGTTTTTCTCATCTAAGATAATAGCTAGCTTGATGGAAATTTTGTACGCCCACTTCTCAAATCCTAGCAAGACCATATGAAGGTTATTTTTGTGGTTATTACGTGTTTATTTTTTTGTGCACTAAGGCCCATTCTGCTAGTGGTTAACCTGTGACATGAAGAACCAAGATAAAGTAATTCATGTACAATGTACATGTACTTCCTTAGATAAGATGGATTGGTCCATTGTTTAGTGGCCTGGGACATATTTGCATGTCTTGAGTGGATGTTTTGGTCTGGCACCACCTCTTAGCATTCATCAAGGAAGTTCACTTTCCTGCCTTTACTGAGAGTCACAGCCATTCAGCCACTATGGTTCTCTGGGTCGATACTCTGCATATAAAGTCATAAACACAATTATTTATTTCAATATGCTTCAAATGTGATGAGTAGAGATGGTGTCTGTGCTGGAAAAGCATCTGTATTTCTGCCTCTTCCTATTTGCATTCTTTATTTCGGTTTCCTAACTCCTGAATCTCTTCCATACTAAACATCCAGCTGATCTTTAACAGGAAAAGCCATTCATTTCATTTCAGTTTTTGATAGATAGAGCTGTTTTGTAATCCTGGAGTCTCTCCTAGTCCATTGAAGTAATTTTTTGCTGTGTCTAAGAGCAAAACTGATTCCAGTCAGCATATACAGCTGGGGAACTCTGGCTGGAGCTTGACACACCAGGGGAGGTTGTTACTGCTCTCAGTGGACACTCTGACATGCTAGGGGAGGTTGCTACTAATCTCACTGTTGAAAATTCTGAAACATTTTGGTATGGTTCAGAATGGTGAATAATTGTTTCTCAATTTCAAGTGCAGATCTTTACAACAGAGCTGTACTGTACAATCATTTTAGTAGAATAAGAAAATCAGCTTAGGAGATTTTCTAAATATTCTATTTAGTGAAACTTTGTTCAGGCAATAGATCGTCTAATAGCAGTTGTTCTATAAATTCGGTGCTGAAGTACATTAAGTACATTTGGATTAATCTTTGAAATTGCAATACAAAGTGCAATGTAAAAAATGTTGTTATATTGTGAGTTAGGACTTTGCTAAGTTATCTTAAATGTTTAATTTGAAGGTACCTTGTTGATTGTCGCTGGTTAAAACAATGGAAGAAGTTTGTTGGATTTGATACGTGGGATCATTATACTGTTGGTGAAGAGTTGAATAATCCTGGTCCTATTGATAATTCAAGTCTTTTTGCAGGTGAGACGATACTGTAGTTAACAGTGTCAAATTTAATGAGTTGTTAGATTATTCAATTTAATTAACGGTTGTCACTCTGAAATGGCAGCAATTTACGTTTTAAAAGCAATAATTTTTGGCACCTAATATTCCAGTTACATGTACATGTACATTGGTAAACATGCCATCCTTTTAGCACATCTTTCTTAGACATCTTTTGAAGAGCCACTTGATGATTGTTTAAAAACCAAATTACATACAAGTTTAATAATCTTTGATACAAGAAGGAAAAGATTCAATCTTCTTGCTAAACTTAAATTTATTTCTCAAGATTTTGTGGTATTTGTACCATAATTATTGGTGATTGGTTTAAAAGTAAACTATCTCACAATTTGAATAGCAAGTGGTGTGACAACAATTTACGCTGAACAATCTTGACTTTTTTGTGTGTGTGCACATGAAGCAATTTTTTTTTGCAGGAAGTTGGTTTCTTGAAAGAGAAAAACAACTGTTACATGTACTTTCAGTTTTCAGTTTCTCTCAACACGTAAATGAAAGTAGCAGTGTAATGACTAAAAAGATAAAGGAAAGAAATAATGAATAATTAACAATTATTCTTTGAAATCGAGGTGAATAGTGGTAATATTTGGCCACTATTCACTGAGATTGAGAAGAGTTTACACTGGCCATTTTGTTTTTGTTTGGCTTACGTATTATTCACTCGGTAGGGGGTGAATAATGCTCATTAGACAGAGATATCGAACCAATCAGATTGCTTAAAACACCAAGATCACTGAGTGTGTATATACTAACATACATTGTACATGTAATATACATGTATGTTTTTAGATGGCTAGTATGAACATTACTAGGTATATTTTAAAAAATGAGTCCTTGAGTGGGAAATGGTATTGACTATTGACAGTAGAACAGATGTCAAATAGTGTACTCAAACATTCAGTGACAAGAAACCATCTTGAACATGGTCTACTTGAATTACTGAGACTGTTGCTAAATAAGTCACAACCTAACAATACATTATGAATTCCAATGATCAGGATGATGAATAGAATTATCAGTGGGTTGCAACCTCTCAACAACAACTGGAACTAAGTCCAAAAATGTTTTTAGCCAAGGGAACATTTATCATTTTTGAGTGATGTAGTAAAATCACTCGTTGCTATTCAAGTGCAGTTATTGAGATCTTTTTGTATACATCTATGACATTTTCAGTTTGAAAAGAACTAATTACAGTAATGGAACCGTCACATTCTTACAATCTTGTTTCAGCTGATAGCACTGTTTTAAAAGACCACCTCATTGATGAGCTTGATTATAATTTGGTCCCCGAAGATGCCTGGTTTAAACTTGTCTCATGGTATGGAGTGATGTCAGAAGAGCAGACACTGCCAAGGAAGGTGGTGGAACATGGCATGTATGTCAAAAGCTGTAAAGTTGAGGTTTACCTGATGCAACTCAAACTTTGCCAGCACTCTGATCCAAAGACCACGGTCACAAGGCATTTTAGTAAAGGAGACACTGTTGGTAGGTTTTGATACTCGATTTACATGGTATATGAATTAAATTCTAATTGAAATTTCATGTTGATCAATTAGTGGTTGTTTCTACTTGGTGAATCTTGCTGCTTTCCTGTAAGTGTAATGTATATATAATACTAGTTTTTGATGTGATGCTTTTTAGTAGAAGTTAACATAGATAAAATTATTTATTGAAAAAAAATTCTCCCAGTCTGAAGACTGAATTACGTGTATAATGTACAAGAACAGATTTATAATTAAAATAGTTATATAAATTATATAAGGTACATTAATAATACAAGTATACAATTAGAATGAAATCATAATTACTTGGGATAATCTTGTATCAAGAAAAGAGTGAAAGACTGTATATTTGAACTGTAGAGAAAGCTACAAAGACATGATTGATCATCACTGTTCTATACATGTACACAGCTTAAGCTGCTGTGAAGATTACAACCTGAACAAAATTCAGGCTTGAACAGGATTCAAACCCGTAACTTCTTTGACACCAATCTGGTGCAGTAATCAACCAACTAAGCTATCAAGCCAACTGGGAGATACTCACAAACTGACCCGTGGCAAGCTTGGTAGCTCAGTTGGTAGAACACTGCACTGGCATCACAGAGACATGACATGATGATCAATCATGCCCTCATTCTTTTTACTACTTGTACACTGTGGCTTTACTAGCTTTGGTAGACCAAGTCACAAGTAAACAGACTGATGGTGCACAACACTCCTGGCCAACAGGCAAATGAAAACCTGTGCATTTTATTCACAAAATTAATCTCATGTATTGTCAGTGGTTTTAAGCATGTGAGTTTAGAAAGGGACCCTGTCTATGTGACTGCTATGTTGTAATGTAGTTTGTATTTGTTTGGTTTCATCGATTGACTCCAACTCTCTAGAAACCCTAACGAAAAGGAATTTTATATTCAATATTTAACACTAGCAATGAGGATGACAGAACTAAGAATGACAGCAGTAAATAATTGATGAACTGCAGTACATGTGTGTGTGTACATGTGGTCTCCTATGCAGACATCATCATGGCTTGTCATGAAATCTATCCTCCCCACTGAACCTCTGCTGAAACAAACAGCACACCCCTTTCCCTTTGTTCCTAAAGATCAACTGGAGATCATGCAGAGATAACCCAACAGCTAATCGGCACTGATGCTTTTACACAGGCAGTAAAAAGCCAGTCATGAACTGAGCAGGTTCTATTGGTCAGGGCTGATTATCTACAAGACTTACTGTTGTGTATTAAATTCATATCGATGGCAATGCTTTCAAAGTAAATGATGCAATTTATTATCCTAATCCTGTCCGAGTTCATAGATTTTTTCTACAATTGATCATTTTCATCTGCTACGCTGCAAAATCATTATATATTTAATATACAAAGTCACATAGTTTTTTGAGGATCTCCATTCCACCTGGCCATGGGAGATCTGGGTTTGAGATTACTATGTTTATTGGAGGCTACAACCATAAGCTTTAGCTTGATTTCTGGGAATGACATGTACATTTAGTGATCACTGTTTACATCTGCACCCCAATATACTTATATATTTAGTAGAGATCTCCATTTCTTATTGGTTATTACATGGTTGATTGTGGAGGGATTTCCAGGTAAGTTTGTAAATATTCTTGTCTAGGAAGATTGTACCCCCTGTACATGTAGGTACAAATAAAACATGGAATTTAAAATACTCAAAGAAAATATTCTAGTTGCTCCACTCCCTGTTACGAAGTTATTGTTCAAACAAAAATCAACCAGCCATTCTCCATTACCATAAACAGCAGAGCTTCAGCAGCCCAAAGAGCCCCATACTCATATAGGAAAGAAAACGAAGCCCATGAGTTGATTTTTTCATGGTCATTATGGCTAGTGGTATTGTTCGTGGGCTCGTACGCGCAATGACGACGACAGAGTTGCACAACATGGCAGCCTTACTCGAAAAAAAAATAGTTTGACAGAGACATACAACCTTGGTTCACAGTGTGCTTCTTTAATATTGGACATCCGTTGCTATGATCAATTGCCACCTGTCAAAACCTGGTATCTGAATGAGTAACTCATGACCATATCGCATGCTCAGATTTACAGCTCCTGGAGGTCACATGTTTTGTGAAGTTGACTGCTGACCAAGTGCTGGTTTTCCAGGCTCATATCAGGTTGACAGGGCAGGATTGTTCTGAAGCTGGATTAAGGATGAAAAGTTAACCAAATTATGTTTTTCATCCATACAAATGTTTTTGCTGCTTTGGTTTGTGTATAATTATGGTGATTCTTAAAACTCAAAACAGAAGGCCAAACAATATTTAGAAAACCTCACCACAAAGACTCAAAACTCAAATCTGAATTCTAAATTTTCCTGGGTTACATGTAGCTTAATTGAGCTCTGAACAACCTGGCCCAGGAGCAACACCTTTAGGTTGGCCTAAATCTCTATACTACAGCCACAGCCATTTTTTCCCATGGCATCTTCACAGTTGCTGTTGTCTGAGCCAACTTTAGCATTGATATCTCCCATTAGGAAGAGCATATCATGTTGAAGGACTGTACATACTTCACACTGGAACTGTTCATACTCAGTTGTCTTTTACCTCATCCTCAACCTCGTTTTAGAGGCATAGCACTGAAGGATAAAGTGTTTACAGTATTCAGTGAGTTCTTCATCTTATAATCCATTGATTTCTCTTGCAAAATTATGTGAGTCCAGAGTTCAGAAGTGCACTGTGACAGGGCTATGTAAATACAGGTAACTCTCTATTTCAGCAGACTTATTGGGGAAGAAGATGCATGGCAAGCCGTAAGCACATCTGCATATGAGGCTACATATACATGTACTGTTCATGTACATCCTGGTGTTTTGTTTTATGAAAACACAATGTTGGGAAAGTTGACGAGGCAGAGGTGTACAAATGCCTGTGGCTTAGTTATTGTGCCTTCACTTGATGAAACAAAAACATGGTGAATGTGGTCACCGTGTTAATTTCATAGTATAAATACCTCTCAAGCAATCTGTCATCATCATCGTGTTTATGAAAGTTTTGTAAATGCCTTTCAGGTCATGTTATGGCAGAAATGAGAAGAGTGTTTAATATTGTGGAGGATGCTGAAACAAGAGTGTGGACCAAGTACATGAGCAACACACATGACCTTGTTAGTAACTTGGAATACACTGTACAGGATGCTGGCCTTTATCATGGACAGGTCTGATAAAGCTCAGAGTTATACAATATCGTTTTAGTTCTTACTTTGGTTACATATGTTCATTTAAACTTGACATAGTTTAAGGACTGTGATCCAGTAACCTGCTAAGATGAGAAAGGTTACTTCATAGTTGACTATCTAATTAATATTTTAAAAATGAGAACATTTCCCATGTTTCCATTAAATTGTATTAATTAACATGAGTGGATTAAGTTTTGGAGGACAAGAAATACAGTGTACTACTGTATGTGAACACATTTACTGTAGGCAAGTATTTACACAAATTTGTTATTTCTCCCAAACGCTCAACCTATAACACGGTGGAAACTTGAGAAAAATGTTTATTTGTCTCTTTAGAACACAGGCAGCTGAAGCTCACAAAGCAAGGAGTTATTCTTTTTTTGATTAATAGACTTAGCATGTGAAAAGGCAAAATATGACAAATCGTGCAGGAAATTGCTGATGCTGTAATTAGTATAGCTTCTAGTAGTTACATAACAGGGCTTCTAGTAGCTTCTAGTAGTTACGTAACAGGGCTTGATCATATTTAAGGATGGCGCCTACTAAATACCAAGGTTTTGCGCCAAGTTACATGTAGGACCAAGCGGAAAAAGTAGATCTTTGAAAGGGCTAGTGGAATCCACAAAGAAAAACTGGGGTAGCCATGCATTTTTTCGAGATAATTAGCCTTGACTCTCGACAAAAATGCTGACATCAGCATTTTTTTGAAAAAGAAAGAAAGGATATTTCTTTACAGATTTCTGTAAAATTCGCTTTTAAATCCGGAAAAGCAAACACATTTATAAAGATCTTGAAACTTCATGGTAAATGGAAGCACAAAAACCATTGTTGGTGTATCTCTGACAGCCTTCCTCTGGTTCAGCTAAAATACAGTGTAAACAATTTTGCCCACAACCAGAAACTAAAGATGCGTTGAATGGTCTTGCTACATGTACTTCCATTTCATAACACAAAAAGTAGGCCAGGTAGCCACACGCTTTTAAAAGTTATTGATCTTTTTTAAAACTTCCACGATGCCCGTTACATTTATTTCCTGTCACCTCCCCAGTGAGTAAAAAAGTGTGTATCTCGCACTTGTTTTTTTTTGGTTAAAAATCGTGTTTGTACAACTTGATGGAGACAGAGAACTAGCACGCACTGTTGACATAGTGATGGCGTGAGAAAGAGAATTTACATTTTGATAAAGTTAACAAGTTGTTTTCCTTTTTCTCGTTGCAGTGTTTTCTAAAAGAAATAGAGAACATGTACTCCGTGTTTACCCTCGTGAAAGTTTGAGAGAACTTGAAAAAAGCTGTGGAAACACTCGCCTGCAACTCGTGTTCCCACAGCATTTCTCGTTCTCCCAAACTTCCACTCGTGTTTGTATAACTCGAAAGAAACACGGTACATGTTAAGTTTTCTATTTCTTAAATATGTATCGGTCTGACAGAAGAGCTGCTTTTATAAGACTACATGCACCTTAGCTTGTAGTTAGAACAGACATTGTCCAAAACATCTTCTACAGTATGCTGGGCTTAGATCTTACAAGACTGGTCCCACCAACCTTAAAACCTTTATTTCTAAATTATCAAGCTCATCTGTTGTTCCATTTTTCTCATACTGTTTGTAAAAATTAATTATTTCAGGTTGTTATTCTAGACCAAAAGAATGAGGATGGTACGTGGCAACGTCAAGCACGACAAAGGTACCTGGTCCCAATCAGAACTGAAAACTTGTGTACAGTGCAATTGCCTCATTTAGAAGGATCATAAGTGGGTTTAGAAAGTTTCAGAAAAAATGCCTAGGGATGGTGTATTACAGGCCTGCCTGTTAAAGTGTAATGTAGGGTTGAAAAACATCAAATAATTAATTAAATTAATATAAGTTACCAGTGAGAACAAAACAAAGATGGTTAAGATTTGAGAGGTATTCCTCGGATAGATAACACATGTGCAGTATGACAAACCTGAAAATAAAGTCTTGAGTTATTTTTGCGCCCTTCATGACATACAGTACAGCATGTAATCTGTATACAAGCCAAGTAGCCAATCAAGCCCAAGCTTATACCAATTTCAATTGCCTGAAGTGACTAGGAATATTTGTACTCCCCACGGGATGGGATGCTGGTCCATCCTAGACTGAACAAAGTGAAGCCTGGAGCCGACTGGCTCCTAGCTGCCAGAGCTTATCCTGGTTTCTGTATTGTGAAGGGGCAAGGAGTATATTTCTCCATCTAGACGGGATGCTAGTCCATCGCAGGTCACTCTCCACAATATGTTAGGTTTCCCCAACTATTCACTGGTACCCATTTGTACTCCTGGGTGGAGAGAGGCACTGTGAGAGTGAAGTGTCTTGCCCAAGAACACAACATACATGTATGTAGTGTGCCCAGCCAGAGCTCAAACCCGGACTGCTCAACCAGGAACAAGAGCACTTACCATGATGCTACAGTAACTGCACCTCGTAATATCCTAGGGTTACCCCCAGTGGTACTAATTAAATTTTGTACACCTGGGTGGAGAGAGTTAATTTGACAGTGTCTCGCACAGGAACACAACGCAATACACATGACCAAGGATTGAACCCAGATTGTTCGACTGGAGTTACGTGTTTTAACTATGATAGAGACCTTTGTGCCTCACATTTCATGATGTGGCTGCTCATTTAAAACTGACTTGTTAATTATTTACTGGTAATATGAAAATGTCCTTAACTCTGTGTTATCTGAAGGTCATCTGTGAACGTTTTGTACCTGTTTGGTTCTGTCTATTGATAGATAAAAAAATAAATACAAAAAAGATTCAGTAGAGGCATAATTTTTGAGGAATTAACTGTATGCTCTATTTCTTTATTTTCAGCAATTTCTCATCTTCATCTGTAAGTTTCTTTAAAAAATTTAAATATTAAAAAATAAGTAAAATTTGTTTGGTTGGTTAGTTTACCACTGACCTTTCATTTGCCAATGGATGGAGTATAATGATGTGGTGTACATATGAATTATTTCATATGTGTACTGCAGGTGTAGATGAATGTGAAGAATGATCATCGCAGGAAATTTTCCAATTTGAGCAATTGGAAAGAAGAAGCGTGAAAAAATAAGGGCTTCAACAGGATTCGAAACCCTGACCTCCACGATTTCTTTCCAATTGTTTAAAATGGATGGAGTATACTTACTATAGTTAGCTTTATTTTACACGTAGCCTTAACTGATGGTCTTTTGAAAAAATTAATATCAATATAAAATACTTGATTAAAAATTAATGAGAGAACTTCCTCAAAATTAATTAATATGTGATTTTTAAGAAAATAAATTTACATGCACTCTGTACTCTGCGATCTTTCATTTGGAGATCTCTTACAAATTTATTGAATGATATTTCCTCCTTCTCATTTAGACTACAGGTAGTCCCTCTTTTGCTTAGTCCGTTTACAGTGCATTACGTTAAAGACAACTGGGAGGAAAAATGGCTGCACAATTTTGGTGTAGGATTTCTCATCTTGACATCCTCCTATTATCAACTGGAGATACCCGCAGGAGATATCATGAATAAAATTGTGCTACTCTACTCTTCAAGTTTTAGTGGGGCAAAAATGTGTTGTGAGAATTAAATTGTCATTCAGTGTTGATTCAGCAAAACTGCCAAAGACGTTTTAAAAACAAGACAGCGAAAGAGGCTTCTCGTAACAATTTTTGCTGCATCTGTAGGTGTTAATCTAAAAATTACTGCAAAAATTTCCAATTCCAAATTTCAACCCAGAATGTACATTTGTATACAATTTATGTATTTGACATGGAAGATCATTCAACTGCGTTGAAATGTTTGTCAATAGTAGCAGAAAGTTTCAGGTGAATGTCCGGTTTCAAGTGAAAGTGTTATTTAGTCTTTCAAATGGATGGCAGAAAGGCTAAGTGCAGTGAATTTTTATTCATTGAATTGTTCTTGGATGATGCTGCTGAGCAGCGAAATCACTAACAGGCCAGCAGTCGGGCTCGAGACAGAAATTAAGCTTTGCCAAACAAAGCACTTTAACTAGCAAGAGCATCATGGCTTGTGAAACGCGATTCCATCGTGTTGATTTGGTCTGGTTCCAATTGAAAGCATTCTACTGTTGGAGAGGGAGATAAACATTCATGCATCTTCCATGCTCCTAACATAAGCCAATCATATCTTTGCATTGTGAGAACAACACATAATTTAAACTCTTTGGCTTAGGTGGTAGTCCCTCCTTTTGTGCCCTCCTCTCCCCCAGAATTTTGTGCAGCCATTTTCTCTTGGTTTTCTTTCCCTTGCAGACATTGGACTGAGCAAAAGGTGGACTACTCCTAGTCTACTTTTCATTTTTAAGCCCTGAAGTGGTATTTTTCTGTGTCTGTCACTGGCCAATCTTTTGTGACCCATTTTACTCCCCCCCCCCCCCCCCCCCCCCCTCTTTTTTTTTCAGAAATTAAAAAAAAAAAAAAAAAAAAAACTTTTGCCTTTTAAAAAATTTAAAAACAAAATTAAAACTTAACAAATAAAAAAAAAAAAATTTTTTATAAAATTTTTAAAAAAAAAACTTT
>Ga0126343_10001120_pt1 | contig 11988 bp, 4 predicted proteins | sample Cyp2metagenome_FD_92531 | JGI IMG/M metagenome (GOLD analysis project Ga0126343, IMG submission 92531) | Coral microbial communities from Lord Howe Island, Old Settlement Bay, Australia - Cyphastrea 2 metagenome | ecosystem: Host-associated > Invertebrates > Cnidaria > Coral ... | reverse complement strand
GGCCAACCGAGGCACTTGCCTCGGTAATTTCTTTCACTTTTTTCACTATAAACACTCTTAATACCTAGGAAGAGAACTCAACCATGGACAGATTGCCTCAGTCATAAGTCTTCCATGGACATTGCCTCAGTCATAAGTTATTTCTGGCTACAGCCCTGTGATATCGACCAGTCTTTGCGTTGAATGGGTCACCCTGTCAACATAATGTTACTTTCTTCCTTCCATCCTTCCATACTTACCTACCCAAGCTGTATCTACAGTTTATGCTTGTCGACGGACATTTAAGCAGTTGATTGATTTCTCAAGGTTCTCAGCGTTGTTCCCACCCGACAACGGATGGCAAATGTTGCAGCATTCCTTTTACCTATAAAGGAATTAAACACAATTCTTGTACCACGGCTAATCACAACAGACTGTGGTGTTCACTGGATTCTTCTTACAAAGGAAACTGGGGAAATTGTGGTAAGTACACAGTAAGATTCTAACTTTTGATAAACGCTTTTGTCAGAGGACTCAGAGGACGTTTCAAACAACAGAAACATTGTCTGCTTTATCCATGTTCATTCAATGCCGTTTTCACTCAGTTTTTTGGTTCTTAGGTAACGTTCTTCGCTGACTGATTGGCTCAAAAAGAGTCGCACGCTCCTGGCCCCCAGGATTTCACGCGGCCATTTTTTTCTCGCGGTTTTCTTTCGCGTCACGCATGACGGACTAAGCGAAAGAGGAACTACTCGTAGTCTATTGTGAACCAAACCCAATCGTGACTTTAACTAACACATGTTCTTCCGCACTGACTTCGTCCCTACTTCATATATGTGCCTCGATTTTTTGAGTGTCACTAGGTTGCCCGTGTCCTTTTTGATTGGCTGCAGTGGTCACCTTGGTTTCAGTTTTACGATGCTCAATTGAAACCACTTTATTACCCAGATTACAATGTACTATTGCTATTCACGTTTCAGCGATATCAAGCTATGGCGTCAGAACAGGATTCCATTGTTGCTTTCTTACTAAACCATTTAAACTTCAGCAATCAGAGACTACGAATGACTGATGGCAAGATTTTACAGAGGAGATTAAAAGATCTACACAGAGTTGAACATAGAATATATGCATAAATGGCTGCCAATTTAAAATTATTTTGTATGCATTCAAATTAGCCCAACTAACCTCGTTTGAAAGTAAAAATTCCTTTGAATTATCAACTCAAAAACGTGGTTAGTTGGGCTAATTTTAATACTTACAAAAGAATTTTTAATTGGCAGCCATTTATGCATAGGGTCTATATTGTTTGGAAGCGAAGGATTTATTCGGTACACACCGACCAGTTACCTTGACGCATGCGGTGTTCAAGCCATGCTATTGAAATCCGTGTGACAAATATCACCTTTGTCGCTTCTACCATCTGCTCGCTTTCGATTATCTCGTAAGGCAAAGGGATCAAAAGGCTTAACGCTATAGCTCACACGCGTACCGGGCCTAAAAACCATGCATCTTTTATTCATAGCAAGAGGTTTTAAACAGAATGGCAAGGAAGGGGGCCTCTATGAGGCTGAGATCGTTAAATCCACGCCAAGCTTCTGCAGCAGCCACTAACACAGCAATCCTTTAACATTGCTTAGCAGCTGTGTTCATCACATAGAAGCAAGAATGGCGTGCGCACTAAGGATGTGCACCGAAATTAAGTTGACGCGAACATCCTTAAACAAGACAAATTCTTTGCGCGATTTATCACAAACTTAGGATTTCCTCCTAAGCACTAGGCTATAATATTATGATCAAACCGTTTCTTTCGAAATTTGTAGATTGCTAAGTTATGTTTTTATTGTTTTTTCCATCTTTGTAAAAAATAAACGTCGGCCTCAATAGTAAAATGTTCTTCAAAGACAACGGCTGGCCAATGCTGCAGTATACCTTTCACTTACAAGGGAGTGAAATACACTTCCTGTACTACAGCTAATCACAACAGGTTGTGGTGTTCGCTGAACGCTGCCTACAATGGAAAATGGGGAAATTGTGGTAAGTGATAAACCTGCACTGCGATAAACTTATTACTTAAATACTACTCCGGGCGTCTCTATCCTGGCTAACCGAATACAGTTCGCATAAAAGGAATACCCTTTTGTGATTAGTTTAAGTAGTATAATTAAACAGTAAATTCCACGCGCATGCGGCTTCTTTATTGGCAAATGAGAAATGTCTTAGAACAGATAACCTTCTAGTACAGGTGTTCAACGACACCTGAATGGACTAATCTGTGCAAGAGAAAAAGTATTGTTGGATGTATAAATTTCAGTCATAATGTTACTCCAGTCTGTGTATTGATGTCTATCCTTTGCATCAGCTGTTGTCAGCATTGAGACCTGAAGCTTTATTACGGTTCAATGTTATTTATGTCAAACCAGTGGCTTAAGACTGATTCTCCACTATACCTATAGATCATAACTAACATCGACAGTGTACAAATGAACAAAAAAAGCCAAGTTGTATTTGTCATTTTCTCTTTCCTTCCATTCTCCTGAAATCATATGTGGTTTCAAAAGTCGAGTGTTCGCACAAGACAACAACAGGCCGGTGTTGCAGCATTCCTTTCTCTTATAAAGGAGTCACACACTATTCCTGTACCTCAGCTAATCACAACAGACTGTGGTGTTCACTGGATTCCACTTACAAAGGCAAATGGGGAAATTGTGGTAGGTATTCAAAGTAGCTTTCTTTATTTTTTGCAATTTGTTCTCCGCTGTTAAAAGATTCTGTGAGTTTAAGAGTTCCAAGATATAATCCATAGCTCGGTTACTTAACACCATTATAAAGTAAACAATAATTTGTAATAACATAGGTAAATAGAGGACGTCTCCGCCCACAACATTCCAGTTCAGTTTTAGGTGTAGATACGCGAAGCGTAGAAACGAATATCGGTATGGGGCAGAATATGCAAATGTGTCACTCACTCAGATGTAAACAAATCGATATGTCGACGGCAGACCAGTTAAAATCGATTTTCCCAGACAATCCCGGCGGCACATGCACATGTAACCGAGTCAAAACTGGCTGAAAGACTGAAGGTGTGATTATGATCATTGAATGCGAAGAGTCTTTTACTCCTCCAGACGTTTCCTTGTCGATCCTCCAAGCTCACGCGGGATACAGAAATAGTGAGTCTTTCACGAGTGAATCGTACGAAAGAAACTTAGAGCGAACCTGAGGGCACTCATATCAGCAAAAACTATGAATCAAACGTAAGGTCGGACAAAACTACTGGAAACATCAGTGGCAAAACTGATGAATCAAAGCACTCGCGAGGCGAAGCAAAGTGAAACGCAGTTAGAAGACTTGTCGGATGGTAACAGAAGTCATGGAAAATTACATAAGCTAACAAAAAGTCCTCTCGTATTAGCAAAGGCGCGCGCCGTTATACAGTGTAGAGAACAATCGAGATTACCGTGGAAGAAAATTCTGAACTGATTTATCAAGAATAAAGTGATTAAGAGACATGTAAGATCTCATATCGTTAATTGTGTACCACATTCATCAGCGTTCAAAAGGATTACCGTAATTTATATTAGCGCAGTGGCTATTCCGACAACACCCGTACGGCGACTTGTAGTTACTGTTCGCACGGGAGTCAAAAGATCTCATTGAATTTCTCTGTAATTGCTGATTCTTCCTTATCCAAATTATTGTATTTACCTTAAGAAAAATTAAGCGATTCTAGTAAGTGTCGTTTCTTAACGTAGACTTTCTGAAAGGAGTTTCAGAAAGTCTACGTTATAAGTTTCTATGTGATAAAGAAGACGAACTAGCTTCAGATTGTTAGGTTAACTGCATGATTTGATTGACTTATTCTCAGCGTCTCTTTGGGGAGCAGGGGTGGCGCAGGTATACGTGGCGCAGTGGTGAGAGCGCTCGCCTCCCACCAATGTGGCCCGGGTTAAAATCCTGGACCTGGTGTCATAAGTGGGTTTGTTGTTGGTTCTCGCGCTTGCCCCGAGGGTTTTCTCTGGGTTCTGCGGTTTTCCTCCCTCCACAAAAATCAACATTTCTAAATTCCAGTTTGATCGGGAACACGAGGGCCACAGGTTTGGCAGTCGTAGACTGTTATGTGTTACTCTAGTTAAACAAAGTTGATTTATTCTTTCATTTTTGTTAAATACTAGTTCAGTGTTTGCAAAAGACCACGGGTGGCAAGTGTTGCAGCATTCCTTTCACTTACAAAGGAGTGAAGTACACCTCGTGTACCACAGCTGATCACAACAGACTGTGGTGTTCACTGCAGTCCACTTACAAAGGAAAATGGGGAAATTGTGGTAAGAAAGTTATTTTTGTAGGTTCTACTTGTTCTCAAACTCTACCTAAAAATACGCATGAGGAAACGGTTTCACGGCTTGAACAAAATGCGTTTTTGCTACGATATTTAAAATACACATATCTAATCCGCTTCTTAAGATGGGTGACCGGCGTACGTGACGTAGATCAAGAAATTCAAGTTAAATTGTCCCAGCTTGTTATAGTCACAAACAAAAGAAAATAGTACATGTTTTCATCTTGAAGTTTAAAAATTATTTGCCTAATGAGGCTGGGTATAAATTTTGCGTTTGCCAACAGGAAATATAGCAACTTATTGATATCTCAAGATTCGCAGGCTTGTTCTCACAAGACAACGGATGGCAAGTGTTGCAGCTTTCCTTTCACCTATAAAGGAATTAAACATCATGCCTGTACCACGGCCGATCACAACAGGTTGTGGTGTTCACTGGATCCCATCTACAAAGGAAAATGGGGAAATTGTGGTAAGTACACAGCTTAGTTGTTTTAAACTTTTGAAAATGGGTATTTCAGGGGGATAGCTATGCTATGCCTCACACACGTTTAATTAGAGCAGTTTTCGCTTAAGTGTCGAAAGCAATTCTTATTTGCTTTAGTTTTGCGTTATTTTGCTAAACGATTGGCTGAAAAACGTCGCACCACATTGTCGTCCAATCAGAGGACGTTACCCCGCGCTTTCCCTTTGCTCCATGCTTTTGCCTTAAGTTTTGATTGGTTCACTGGACCGTATTGATGCTCACTATCCATGGTTCAGGAAATTTCCATATTTTACAGAAAATATTAGCGGAGCTCCGGCGGCCTGAATGGCCATTAAGCGGAGCCCCATGCTCATATAGGAAAGGAAAGGAAACCCATGAGTTGATTTTCTCATGTTTATCATGGCTAGCGGCATTCCTCGTGGACGCTTACGCACGAGGGCGACGACGACGCAGGATTTTTCGGAAGGCAGTTAACGCTAACCCAGGATTAAAGTTAACCGAATTTTGACGTTTCCTTGTAAGCAAATGTTCTTTGCTGTTTTATTTTGTGTATATGGTGATTATTGAAGCTCAAAACAGAAGGCTAAACAATATACAGAAAACCTCACCTCAAAGTTGCAAAACTCAAAATAATTAATAAAAATTATACCTTTTCCTGGGTCAGCTTAATCGGGCTCTGAACAACGCGGCCTAGGAGCTATGCTTTTAGGCAGGCCTAAATCGATATATTAACAGATCTACACAGAATTCAGCATATAGTTTATTGTCTTGGAAGGATTTATCCTAGACACTTGCACTAGTCATCTTGTCGAATGCAATAGGGGAATCATTGTTGACAATATTTGCCTCGTTAGCTTAAGTGATTCAATTTCTGATAGAGCTACAGAAAAAAAAACAGTTTTGAACATTGAAAGGTCATAGCACGATTAAATCTGGTAATGAACTTGAACCCGATGTATTTTAAAATACCGCGGATTTAAAAGCCTGAAACGTTACAAAGGATATACATGTATGAGCGCATTAGCGCTTCTGCCTCGCAGAAATTTTGTAGTTTTGAAGGAAAATTTCGAAATGAATATTGCTCCTAGATGGCTAAAATTTCACCATGTACGAAGTTAAACTAGCTCTCTTAATGTTTGCAGTCAATGTGGTAATGGCAAAAAATGCAAGTAGTGATATGACGCCAAAAAAAAATCCATCTGTGGGAGTTCGTGTGACACTCAGAAATATCACCTTTATCGCCACGTTCTTGCGACTGATCGCAAAATTTTCAATGGTAAATTCCCCGCAAATGGAAATCCATCGGCTCGTTTACGATTAACTCAGAAATGGGCTAATTCTATAGCCTACACAAACTCCGTGCCGTTTAATTCTCCTTTAATTCAAGTGGAATGGGCCTCTTAAGGGTGGGGCAAGAAGTAAATGGTATGCAAAATCAATTATTCGGCGGCGGCCACTAACACTACAATCGTTTGATCTCGCCTAGCAGCCGTGCTCATCCCATAGGAACTTGAACTGCGAGTGCATTAAGGATAGTCAGCCCAACCGTCTTTGCACATGGCAATCGTTTTGTGTGATTTTGCCACTGGGATAACATTTCCTCCTACTTTTTTTTTTTCAAAGAAATAGCTAATAATAGTATGATTAAGCCGTTTCCCTTGAACTTTGTAGATTGTTGAACTAACACTGTATTTTTATCACGCCCTTCATCTCTGTCATTTCTGTATACAAACGTCCGCCACACAAGGTGAGTGTTTGTCAAGGACAACGGCTGGCGAATGCTGCAGTATACCTTTCATTTACAAAAGAGTGAAATACAATTCCTGCACCACAGCTAATCACAACAGGTTGTGGTGTTCACTGGACGCTTCCTACAAGGGAAAATGGGGGAATTGTGGTAAGTGATATACTTGTATTGCAATAATTTCATTGCCAAAGAAACTACTCTAAGCTTCTTTATCCTGGTTAAGAAAACATGGCACTGAAAAATCTCAGCCCTACATTTGGTGGCGATAAAACTCTGATCTCGGGTAGTAAACTATTGGATTTTTGATTTTTCAACGTAGTTTTCCTGTAGCCATTTCCTAGTGGGAAATAGTTTTGTATAAAGTGGCCTACCACGCACGATCTAAACAATGTCTTTAAACAGAATTATTTTGTCTCCAGATATGTCATACAGTGGTTGTATGCGTAATTAATGTCAAACCAATGGCTCGAGAATTCTCCAGTATACAGTTTTGGCAATAGATACTTAATTCAATTCGCTTACTAGATCATAGCAAACATCGGTGGTGCAATGAGCAAAATAACTGAGTATCTTTACACTTTTCTCTTTCCTTCCGTTTTCCTGAAATCATTTGCGGTTTCAAAAGCCGAATGCTCCCACAAGACAACAGCAGGCCGGTGTTGCAGCATTCCTTTCTCTTATAAAGGAGTCACACACTATTCCTGTACCTCAGCTAATCACAACAGACTGTGGTGTTCACTGGATTCCACTTACAAAGGAAACTGGGGAAATTGCGGTAGGTATTTAACACCGTAGTTCTCTTATGCCTCAATTTGTTCTCTGCTGCTAGAAATTTGGGAGTTAACGTGTTCCTGAAGCATAATTTACAGCTTAATAATTAATTATATAAGGATATGTAACAGAGTTAAATGGAGGACGTCATCTTCTTCATCCGTCGCATTCATTTGTTTTTCACAAAAACACCTCAAGCAAGCAACCACTCGAGAGAAGATTATGATCAGATTCCCCAAAAATCTCTCTAAAATTAACGCTTATTCCATTTTCTGCTCCTTGTCCACGCCTGGTTTGTAGTTCGTTTTCAGTCTGGTCTTGATTGAGTATGTAAATTGACAGCAAAAGATGATATGTAATTAGATGTCTTCAAAAACCCCCCTTAACTACTTTTCTTTGGTACGACTCCCCAATGGCACAACTGTAAGTTTCTGTGCGAGTTTCAAATGGCTAGTCTCAAATTGGTACATTAACTGCGTTATTAGACTGATTTATCGTCTCTTTTATTTCTGTGAAATACTAGTCCAGTGTTTGAAGAAGACAACGGGTGGTCGGTGTTGCAGCATTCCTTTCACTTACAAAGGAGTGAAGTACAGCTCGTGTACCAGAGCTGATCACAACCGATTGTGGTGTTCACTGGAGTCCACTTACAAAGGAAAATGGGGAAATTGTGGTAAGTTGTTTTTGTAGCTTTTACTTGTTCCAAAACTCCACCCCAAAAAGCTTTGGAGAAAACTGGTTATTGGTTTGAACAAAATGCGATTTTTTACGATGTTTTTAAATCCACATATAAGGCGCTTCTCAAAATGAGAGACGAGCTTAGGTGGCTTAGATTAAGCAGTTCACGTTAATTTATGTGCGTTATAGTCATCAAAAAGGAAAAGAGTAGGTGGTTTTAGGCGTAGAGCACCGGACTGCTATGCGGCAGGTCGCAGGTTCAAATCAAGACCAGACCAACACTCAGGGTCTTTAAATAACTGAGTAGACAGCGCTGTCTTTGTAATGACATCTGAGAGTCTTCTCGGATAAGGACGATAAACCGTAGGCCCCGTCTCACAGTACTGGTGTGGGACGTTAAAGAACCCACACACTATTCGGAAAGAGTAGGGGACGATGTCCACGGTGTTATGGTTTATCACTTATTCTGATCTAATAAAATTGTGAACTACGTGACTACAATTTGCGCCTAAATAAGCAGTCTGGCAAAGTCCCCGACAAAGTGATGTAAAGCGCTTTGAGCCTTCGTTGGGATAAAGCGCTGTATAAATGCCGCAATTATAATTGTTATTATTATTATTATTATTATTATTATTATTATCATTGTTATTATTATCATTATTATTATTACTATTATTATTATTATTATTATTATTATTATTATTATTATCTTACTGCTCATGAAACCAATTTTTCTTGCTCTTTTCTCCTGATTTGTCCCAACTCGATCGCAGAAGTTTCTTTCGAATTCACTTGTTCAATAGGAGTCTGAAGAGACGTCCTCCTCAATTCACGTCATAGCTCCTTTGTTAGGAAGAAGAACTACTTAACTCAGTAGATAAAGGTGGATAAGTTAATTTTAAAATCGAAAAATTCCCCTAAAAACGCAAAAAAAGGAAAACAAGCTGTGGGCCCTTACGGTGTTTAATGAACGTAAGGATTCGAACGATGTCTTATAGAAGTCGAAGAATTGCTGTTGTTTCGTTATTGCTTAAATTGCGAAACAAATGCCAAGCCAATTTTATGAAGACAGTTTGCCGAATTTATTGTGCAATACGCCTGTTAAATTTATTGGAGCGATTGGCTAATCATTCTTGAGGTTAATAATGTTTTATATTATTTCTTTAGCATGATGGCTCAACAAGTGACTGACTGCATGACAAGTTAAGGAGAAGGGAATAACATGGAAAACATTAGATGCCTCTAGTTTTCAGGATGAAATTTAAAGTCTTAAGTAAAAATAAAATTTTCGAGTCATGCATTTCAATAACATGTTTTTCTGGATTGATGCGATTGATGTAGACTGCGCTATTTGCTACTCGTCCTTTTTTTTTTTTGTTTGGGTGACACAAACTAAACACCGTACCACGCCACTTTGTAATATGCTAATTACCAATTTACAGAATGCTTTATTCAGAACCGAACAATATATGAAAAGTGCCCAAAAGGCACAATTTTAAGCCAGTCTGGGTGCATGTAAATCCTGTGTATTTTTGCCACGCTCTGCATTTTTTCTGAAAATTGTACGACTTCGCTCTTGCTCGTCCTCTGAAAGGTTACACCTTACTCTGGATTTCGCCTTTCCATGCGTGGTTCCCGGCTCGTGCGTTAAGTAATGAATTCAAGATGCAAAACATTATACAATATACACTTAATGTATGGTCCCGAGGTAAACACCCGAGAGTCCTGATGTTTCCCGAGACGAAGTCGAGGGAAACATCAGGACTCGAGGGAGAACAAAACTAACTAGTTTCCCGAGGGACCATATATTAAGTGTTTTGTTATATATCTAATATCTAGACTTTCCCTTAAACAATCATATAGCAAAAACAAACAAACAAAGCGCCGTGCGGGCAACAACTGCGCAGTTGTATCCCAGTCGGGATACATTTAAATTTGGTCAGTGGCACGTGACTAAGAATCAACCAATCACAGAGCTCATTTTGTCGAGTGAAAGTCTAGCTATATAACAATGTAGCTTGTTTCCTTGTGGCTTCTGCGAGGCCTCAACTTACTGTTAACCCGTACTCTGGACTTCCCTCCTCCTCTAGAAGGCAACAATTTATAAAACTTTGCTTTACGTTATATTTTTTTGTAGATGCCATCTTAAATTTAAGATGCATCGCGTTCTGAAATGTACGTGATTTCCTTGTTGCTTTGATAATGTCCCAATAAACCACCTCGTACCCTGTTAGGAAGCGTTTCCGAGTACGTTACACTGTATCTTGGGTTTTTAGCACGTTTTTTCTTCGCATATTTAGTGATGAATTCAAGAGGATTGAAGTCTTGCAACGCGTTTGCGTTCCCTGTGGCTTTTGCAATGTCCCCCCTTTACCATTTACTCGGGAGGCCCACACTCTGTGTTCTTCCCGATCCGCCAATTTATTTTTCTCGTTCTTGTGTGTTTTCTGTAAGGTTACAGTATACCTGAATTTTGCTTTACGCTCGCGTTTCCTTTTGCAATTATAAGCATTAATTTACATTGTGCAATACAAATGTGTCGCCGTGGATTCAACGATGTCCTCCCTTTATTTCTATTAACGAGAGCGTTTTCCACTTGGAATTCCTCTGCAAACTTCTTACAACTAGTTTTCTAGAAGTGTCACTCTATATCTGTACTTTGACTTTCCATGTAAGTTTCCTCGCACGTCTAGTAAAGTACAACAATTACATTGCGTTTTCAAATAAGGAGAGCTCTATTCGCCGTTTACGATACCTTTCATACCATCAACCGAGAAGTTTCACTCAACAAATTCCCTCGTTCAGGTAACACCGTCGTTCTTACCTGCTTTGTGGAAGGTAACAGTATACCTAGATTTTGCTTTCACCGCCCCTCACCCCCTCCCCGTTCGGGCTCCTTTTACATTTATTGATGACCCTCCCCTCTTTGCCACTAACCCCGCAGTTCCCCTTCCATAATTTTTGTTCTTAGGTTTCTGTTTAGGTTAGAATACACATACATGGTACTTTTCCACGCGCGGTTCACTGCATGTTTAGTAATGACTTCGACCAACAGACGATGACATCTTTATTCGACGTGCCTTACATTCAGCAAGGTGGATGCGATCTGTGTGCGTTTCGTATACTCTGCATTTATCTAGCTAGCCGGCACGTTTCTGAAATTAATTCATTTAATATATTCACCTTTTCTTAGTCTCAAAACGGCCATTCGCGACATCAGTCAGTAGGACAACAACAATTTTGTGTGTTTTTTTACTTATTTAAAAATAAGTAAAAAAAAAACCACAACCTTGCTTTCCGATGCGAATGTTCCAGTCCGTTTCAGGTCACAGCACCGAGCAAAGTACAGCTCACGGCCAACTGTATCGCAGCTAAAAGGTGTCTCCGACACTATTTCAACCTGATTTGAGAATCACAGACCACAGAGGACACAAATTTCCCCGTCCCTAAAGCTCCCTTTCAGTTCAAAACTCGACTCGGATGGCCTCCAGGTTGACCGCAATCGCAAGTTTTCCCAGCGTATTTTTTCAGCTTCTGCATTTTTCAAGGCAACATCCAAGCTCTTTGGTTTACTGAGTTGCTCTGATGACAAAACCTGACTCGATTTATCCATTATCTTTAAGATTGGTAGATTTTGCAGTTCAATTCTGCTTTCGCTGTAAGTTTCACTTCACGAGAAGCGACACTCTAGTCAAGTTTGACGGTGGCGTGATTTGCCTAAACCAATCACAAGCCTTTGACAAAGAATAGCAACCAATGGGATTGCTTCATTTTGTATAGATCATAGATGACGCCAAATGGCTTTTTGCGTGTTTTTCAAAATGGGGAAGGCCCCACTGTCGCCCGCCTTACGTGAAATAAAGCAGCTTTTATGCGTACAAAGTTTAATTCTTTATTATATAAAACAAATAGATTCCATGTTGCTGTGCATCTGTCCAGTAATAGATCACAGAGGACGTCAAAATGTGGTAAGAACATCAGTGACACACT
>Ga0126343_10001119_pt1:2500-11994 | contig 11994 bp, 9 predicted proteins | sample Cyp2metagenome_FD_92531 | JGI IMG/M metagenome (GOLD analysis project Ga0126343, IMG submission 92531) | Coral microbial communities from Lord Howe Island, Old Settlement Bay, Australia - Cyphastrea 2 metagenome | ecosystem: Host-associated > Invertebrates > Cnidaria > Coral ... | reverse complement strand
TTACGGATTAGAAGAAAAGAACCCAAAATCAAAAGTTATCTTTGCCGTTCGCCGTCTGCCGTTCGCCGTCTGCCGTTAACGTCATGCTTAACCTCTCTATTATATCTGTCATTTCTGCTAACGACTGGATAATGTGGACATTTCAGTTCCATCTAAACGAAGCGATGTATGAAAGGCGGGAAAATTTGCCTCGCGAGCGCGTTGTTCACTTTTTAGTTGAACGAACTTTGTCACGAAAGCGAACAAGAAATTCAAAATATTATTCACATAATCGCGTCCAAATTTGTCTACGCTCTGTGAAGATGTGATAGAAGAGAAAAGGTTTACGAGCACACCAGAATTAAGAAGCAGCCTTGCTGAAAATTATGCCCCTAAGCCTGGTTCAACTCAAACGAAACAAGAGATTACACTGTTTACGTGGTTGTCAACATCAAGATTGCGAACTGTGCTGCTGAGAATCGATCAAGGTCACTGAAGTAGAAGGACAAGGCCAAATTTAAGGTAAAAAAACCTCAATGTAATACTAAGCGTAATCCTACACTGAAAATCATTTTTCACTAACTGAACTTAAAAATTTTTCGATTTTCCTTACCAAACTCTAAGTAGCTGAGTTAATCAATGATAGTGAGTGGCTTTTATGAGTTTCCAGACTGGCATTGTCTATTATTTCCAGTTTTTTTTGTGCGGTCTTAAAGGTTAAGTTAGAAGTTATTGTTTGCTCAGATGCAAAACACGCTTTATAGGTTTTTTAGAACAAGAAAAATACCTCAAACTTTTCCAAACTGTCTTCTAGAGTTGTAGAGTTTATCTTTGTCAGACTTGCTCTCGGCTTGACCAGCCGCCAAATTTCGGAACCCGGAATAGCTGTTGTTTTGAGACTTTTCACAGGTGTTTTTCGTGACTTCTAAAGCTTTTCCGCGAAACTCCCCCAAATCGTAGCGTTGTTCCTAAATTTGACTGAGAAAACATCACAATTCTCCTACTCCGACTCTCCGTTCTGACAGCGCCGACTGTTGAAGAAAATTTCCAGTCTCTTCTGCAAAACCATGGAAACCGTCCTTGATCATTTCGTCATAAACAGCGCTGATCTTTCGAATTGCGCGCGCACAAGGTGAACCAAATCCTGCGTTGATTGGCTAACCAAACGGGCAAGATCGTAAAAAAAAAATTGATGTGAGTTTTTCATTCATATGTCCTGTTGGTGATATTGAATTTCGTGATAACATTGTCAAAGTAGTCAGTTGATCCACTCGGCTATCACCTCGTGGATCCACAACCACTGTGACAATTTTAGGACGAAATTCATGATCAATAACAAGACAGACGCATGAAAAACGGACGTACGTCCAATTGACTACAGCAGCAGGTGTGTATTATCGCTGTATATATTTTGACTCGTCTTACGGGCTCGTCAAATACCGCACAACTCGTACAAAAATACAGCGATTCTACACACCAAATATGATTTAGTATAAGTCTATACTATCGATCTATCACGAATGCCGTCCTCTGATTGGCTACGCTTCTCACGTTCAATAAACGCAATGAAATTATGAGCTAGTCAGTCGATAGATATCGAGAGCGAATAATCTAATTGTTAAGGCGGGGGTAAACATGAATTTAAGTGAAATTTTGGTAAGTTTAAAGAGAGGTTGAAAGAGAAAAAAGGGTTATGGAACACCACCAGACAGTTGCCTGACCCCACAATGGCACCCCAGGTTGTTGGGCAGCTGTTTGATATGTATCGACCAATTTTTAAATTCAAACGCTAATTTTAAACAACACCAAATCTTCAAAATTTCCTATTTCCATAAATTTTACTAATCCTTTGAGAAAAACTTTTTACCTCCAAATATACCTAAAAATCACCAAAAAATTTACAACGGCCCAAAACACAGATATGTGAAGTGAGCATAGAGATTCTTGATTGCTTGAAGCGCAACCGAGATATTTGCATTAAAAACATAATATCCGGCCAAAATACGGCTTTCATGTGGATCCCCGCCAATATATCTTGTCCGTCCGAGATTACCCGCTGTGTCTCGCAAAAAAAAAAATTCCTCGAAAGCCATAAAATTAACTCTTTATTGACTAAGCTTGTTCGATCATGGTCTTGATCGTTCTTTTTTTGCGTGTTTATGTGGACTCCGTCTCGCGCGGTCCATAAACAGATAGCAAAAAAGAACTTGGCCAATATCCAGCCATCTTGACCTCACGTTTGGTCCATAACCCATATATCCTTAATGAATTCACTGAATGGGTGAAAGCCACTTAACTAATGAGCTCTAAATCACAACGGTGGTCAAATTAGATGCCGGTGAGTGGCTTAATGACATAAACTCTGACTGATACATATCCTGTGAGGGAATGAGGAATCTTGATAGACACTTAAAAGATGGTAGAGTCAGTAGTGCAGTTAACTGAACTATCCAACTATCCGGGTAGTATCTCGCTTGTATGGCAAAAGAACAAAGACTTGGCTAATGTGAACAGATGAGAAACCACTGACGTCATAGCCAAACCAGTCAAACGCTTCAGACGGCTCAAATGCGTCAAATCGATTTTAGCCCACGGGTTTGTACAGGAAATACAAAACAAACATTTTCATGGAAATAAATTTTATCGCGTAACGTTTAAAATTTTTTAAATAGAGGATCAGTATGTTCAAATAATGCAAAACCTTTTTCTGAGTATTAAAGAATATTCGTTACACTGCTTGTTTAAGACTTACAGTAAATGAAAGGACAATGGAATGCAAAGCTGATACTACTTTGAAAACGTTTCAAGACACCAACATGACAAGAACCGATAAAGCAGGATCGCAACAGTGGATAGCCGTTTCGCCCCTCTTGGGGCTCGTAAGCAGTTTGCAGCGAGGATATGTAACGCCAGCCCAACAGCCAACACACAATTTGCCAAGGCTGAAGATCTATGATCCAAATTTCGTTTAGGAAACATCAAGACAGGCACAATCCAGAAGCCGCGGCTCATCCACGATCAACTGTGTTTCCAAAATCCGCGAACACGCTCGATTTGCGGCGCAAAGATCCTCAATCCGTAGGCTTTTTAAGGCCAATCTGTCGATCCGAAAACCTATTAACCCCCCTTATTTATTTTCATGACACGTAAGAAGAGCTTTCTGCTTCCAGTCTAAAGCCCCGTTAAAAAGATAAAATGTACAGGCGCGAGATAAAAAAAAAAATGTGCCAAAGGCTAGTGTGAAAAATATTAACACGAAGCGAAGAAACAAACAAACAAAAAACGCGTCATTTTGGCATCATTGAAATGGGGGGAAGGCGGGGCGAGGGTGAGGGCAGGGGTGGCCCAGATGTTCCATTTATTTTGTCCAAGGCCAAGAATGCACTCTTGGACAGAATTAAATATCCCCCTTCCCCCTAAAGCAATGATGATGGCGCAAAGGAGCACAAATACGCCATTTTGGCATCACTGAAATGGGGAGCGGTCCAGATGTTCCATTTCTTTTGTCCAAGATTGTAGTTTTGATCATTATCAAACTCACACACATTGAAGACATAATACGACCTTTGGCGTCCACTGATTTTACCTTTTGATGATTCGCATATTCAAGTCTCTCAGCACAGAAACCCATTCGGGACCTTCAGTTATCTGGAGCAAGTAGTTTACTGTTAATTAAAAGTCCTGCAGTCAAGTTATAAGCTATGAATTAAATCGTATAGCCATGTCATTAAAAAATGCGAATAGGCAGGGGGAGGGGTAAGGGGGAGGGTTAAGGGGTTTAAATATAGATCCCTTAATTCCACACAGGTAGATACGAGACGGTTTGCTGGTAGATCAGCAATGATTTTTAGTCAGATCGGTGACGGGAGTCTACTGCTGACAGAATAAATCTGACTAAACGCAAAAATATCATGCTCCCTGAAGTTTCCACATTCAGTTTAAAGGAATAGGAAGATCTGTGTAAAGAGGTCTGTCAAGGAGTAAAGATTGGTGACCGGATCTGACAAGCCATAGAATGACTGACTAAATGGAGACTAAATCCGTGACGACCAGACACAGTGGTTTATAGTCAGATCTCTGTCACGTTATCATTTTAATCGTTGACTACTTGGGCACATGTCATCCAGGACTTTCCCAGGAAACCCGTTATGGCAAGCTGAACAATGTACGGTTCCAATTTTGTTCCCGGGTCTTAGATTTGGGTGTTCTCTTACAACACAACTCGGGGGAAGAAACCTTAATAGAAGTTCATTCTGTTTACAGCTGGGTCAAGATCGTTACAACAACACGAAACTAACTGGGCAAAGGGAACAAGCAAAGAATGAAAGGGAACTTGCATTATATATGAAGAAATACTTATTTGTGAAAAAACCCAAACACTGAAATATCCTGGTTTATTGACTCTTGTCATTCAGTTACAAAAATATTTTTCTAGCTGCTCCTGATTCAAATCATAAAAAGCTCAAACAATACTAATCTTCCACCAAAGAAAAAATATGGCGTCCGTAGAATTTTCCAGTATACTTTGAAAACCTAAAACAATCTATTGGGAACAAGGGAAGCTGTATTTGGGAACAAGGGGAGCTGTATTTGGGAACAAGGGGAGCTGTATTTGGGAGCAAGGGGAGCTGTATTTGGGAACAAGGGGAGCTGTATTTGTGAAAAATTTGTCCCTGTATTAATGACTTTGCTTGGTTTGACGATTTAAGATTTTTTTCTGAATGCTTTATATGCCGAGGTTTTCGTGCCCTACGAGTTATGGTATATGTACCAGTCACCATATTTTTCCTTATGAAGGATTCTCCTACATCTTTCTCCAGATATTAAGATATATGAATTTCTGTTATCTACAGTGTATATACAGGCCATGAAAACACAACAACAGATTCCCCAAAGAAAAACTGTCTTCACTTCATGTAATACACTTCTCCCAAATAGTGTTTTAATTCAGCGTTATTCCGTGTCAAGAAAGGAGAATTAGTTTGTTGAAATCACGGTTTTTAAACCTTAAAATGGTTAACTCCCAGCAGTCATGAATTCCTATTTAATCCAATTCAAATAAGCAGGTTGAGCATGAACCATTTGATCTTCCAAAGAATTTAAATAATCTTATAGGGCCTTACGTACAATAAAGTGCAACATCCAAAATATTTGGGAGCCTTTAAGGGCTTGCTTGGTATAACCAACTAGTCAAAACTGATTCTTCACAACTGTTGTTTTCACTTGGAACCAAACGGAAACTTCTTTCTATACAAAGTACTTTCGGCGACTTGCAATGTTTTACTATCCTGGTTATTCAGTGCACAGATATAGAAGTTTGTATGTATTGCGGGCCTATTGTTAGTTGACCGGATAACATAGGCTTGCAATGCATACAAAACAGTGCAACAACATTTTAATAGCACTATATGTCTACGAGGCTAAACAAAATTGTTAAAATTACAAAGTCAGTTAAATTAATTAACATAGGTAATCATATGAATGGGAATGCAATTATTATGGATTTACACTACTTGTTATATTTAACCATTCCCTCCAACTGTACAAGCCATTAGGCAAGTACTGGTACACTTAGAAGAATTTTGACTGAGTAGTGTAAATCCTTATTTGACTGAGAGAATTATGAACGTGCCTACATCAATCTACCCCAAAGGGCAAAAATTAATGATAAATTGGCCTGCTCTCAGTCATAAATTAAAGTGTAATTTTGCTAAATTCTCTGAATGTGCACATGTTTTTTCTCAATCAAATGTGGGCTGGAGTGTTCATGCAGTTACCATGCTTCAGGCCTTTGAAACTAAATTTATTTAATTTAACAGAACATATATAAACGCAGTAAGGAAATTCTACCGTTTGACCCTGGCGGTGAAAGGAGTTAGAAAGCTCAAAACATTAACTTGAAAAATTAGAAGATATCCTTAGCTAATAACCTTTTGCAGGTATGTTTTTGTTAATAATTAAACCAGTGAAATTGATCTACAGACTGCAAAATCTAACTCACTTGTGTGGTGTCACTAACAGGTGAAAAATGTCACTGTGTTTAGTAGTGGATGCTTTGTATCTGTATAAGTTTTGCACTTGACTTACAGACTATTGTAAAATTTCTACCAGCCTACTCTATATGATTAAGAGTATTTGCATTAGTATCACACTCAAAAGTTGCTGTTGCATGTAGTCATACAAGGTATACAGCTACTCAACACCACAGCTACTCCATTCCCCCACCTCCAATTCATTAATTCAAGGGCTACTCTTACCTAGTACTTCTAAGCAAGTACTTAGTTAGGGTTGATCAAGAAATTGTATTATTTACTCCCATTAAAAAAATTGTCAGAAATCTAGTTTAAACTTCAAATTGAGTGCATTATAATCAATAGATGTGTTCAGGGATGATGTACCCACAGTCCTCCCTATTTGCCAAAATCCAGTGGGCCATAACTTGAATGAATACTGTTTGGAAACCTGTATGTACCTCAAAGTCTCCAGTACATTTTTATATCTTATGCCACTGTTGCTACTATTCACGGCTTGGAAAAGCTGAACAAAACATTAGACTTACATTGTAAAACATGAACTGAACTACACTGATAATGGGACTAGTCAAATTTGACTATTACTACATGGTAACAGTCTTATTAACGGAGCTCTGTACACTCACAACACTACTAAATATCAACTCATAACTTAAAATAAACTATTTTAGTGTCCACAGACAAAAAAAGAACCAAATGACTTGTTACTAAATGTTACAAATACTACAAAATGTGAGGTATCATAAAACTGCAATTTTCTGACTTTCAATGATTGAAATACAGAGTATTCCCATGTTAGATTGAGCAATGCCATGTAAATTTGTATGCAGATGTTCTCATAATACTTAAATAACTCAATGTCAAATTGAGGATGAACTTCCTGGATAATTTCCTTCATACACTTTGACAATTTTTAGAAGTGCACAGGAAGCTAACACTAAATAATCAGAATGGGCCTATGTAATGTACACCCGGTCCCACACTTAAAAAGAACAATAAAACTCAAACTACAGCATTAGCATTGCAATCCTATCTGATTCTGAAGGGGACCAATGTCTGATACCACTCAAAATAAGAGGCAAATATACATGTATAAACCTTTTTCTTTTCTTTTCACATTTAGATTGACACATCTACAATACTAATGTGCCAACCTAAAAGAACAAAATCTGGGAGGTTGCCAATTTTCCTCCCTAAAGAAAAATTGCTGTAAGAAAGGTTTCAAATAATCCAAAAAAATGCATCAAATATCCTAAAAGTGCCTCCCCAAAATCAGCTAAAATCAGAGAGTAAAATGCACTCTAAGCACTTCCTTCTCATCTGGGACATAAGCTCTATATTCAGGGGAATTCCAGATTAATCCAGGATTCTGAATGGTACCACAAATTGGTTTGCATAATCATGACAGAATCTATTTAAATCAAAAAAGTGGATAACAAACAATCTGGAGGGGGGCTCATAACCATTTGGGCATTTAAGTCATTGCTTTTCTAAAAATATTTACAGCATAATAAAGAGAAAGTAAAAAGCATCACTTAAAAATCATTTGCATGGGAATGACAAATTACTTCATTATTGAACTTTTTGAAACTAATAACTTACTTCTTATTCTTAATTTGCAATAAATTACTTAAAGTAGCAAGAGTGATTGGACTACAAGAATGACGTCAAGCAGACACGTAATCTCCAAAATCAACTTGAAACTTCAAAGTTTAGCTTGATTAGAGTAATTGGACACCATTGTGATCATGTTGCAACTAACAGGAACTACATGTAAGAAAAGATCAACCAGAAACAGTTTATTACTGCATCATGATGCAGCTCCTGGCAATGAAAATATGAACGTAGACTACACATGTGAACAAAGGAAGTCATTGGAAGACTCAAGGTTTTCCCTGCTCGTCACTTTCTACAATATCTGGATACTCGTCACCCTCTACTCTTGGTTTCTTGGGGGCACTCTCATCCTCATGGCCTAGCTCTATTTCTGACTTGATTTTAGCCAAAGAGAAAGTATGGAAACAAGGTGAACCACTCTCAGCTTCTCTACTGTATGAAGGAGATTCATGTGAAACAGAGTTGCTAGGTGAATCTTCATCAGCGGCACTGGTGAAAATATCAAAATCAAGAGACTTTGTGTCCAGTGATTTCCTTTTCCCTCCATCAGAGCTGCTTGGTGAACATTCCCTAAAGTCTCGTAATCTACTTGGATCTATTACATCTCTTTGCCTTGCCCTGCGCTCACTCATCATAATCAGCTGTCGACTTGCAGTGAACATATTTAGGTTTTCTTCTAGTGGGGGCTTCTCCTGTCTCCTAGAAGAAGGGTCACCAAGTAACAACAGCTCTCCTCGAGATGGGGGTCGATCAAGAGCCTCTCCCTCTACAGGCTCCAGAATGTTGAGAGAGCTTGTAAGTGGTCCAGGGGGGATTTCCAAGTCTTGACCATACAGACTGACTTCGGAACTTCGTCGGGAGCTTAGACCAGATGCTCTTTCATCTGCAAAAGAAGTGGTTGACTCCAACGAGAACCTTTCATTGTTCATTGGCGCAAGGATTGGAGAATGGCCATTGGACATGACATTCTCGCTATCACCTGCAGTTGAAGACCTTTTCTTTTGATCTCCATCATTGGTCGGACTAGCATCCTCTGGTGGATCGACATTTTCTACCTCTTGGACATCATCTGTACTTTTGGTAGCAGTGCCATTCTCTGATGAATCTTTGTCCTCTGAAAGGCTTGTTATTGTGCAGGAACTTGGCACTGAGCCCGATCTGAGATGGCTTCTCTTAGCCTTGACAACAGACTGTCCTGTCGGCACATCCAGCTTGCTTGTCAGGTCCTCTATGTAGTTATCACTCTTTTGCAATGCTTTTTTGAGTTGCTGAACTTCACGCTCATACTGACCTACCTTTGTCTGAAGACCAGCCATTGTATAGTGGCTGAACCTAAAGAGGCAAAAGAAAGCATTTTGTCACTAGTGAAGGCATTATTAAAGTGATTACCCTAACTAGCTTTTCCAATCATTTTATTCACATTGGCAAGATAAAAAAGGATTCAGAGAGATTTTGCTCAAAGTTTGAGCAATATGTTAGAATGGTAACTTTTGGAATGCTACTGAAAACAACTCACCTGAGTTCATTTCAGTCTGCACGTGACCTTACAATAATTAAATTCTCAAGAATTCTCAAGAAATTTACTGCCAAACCTCATAAGAATACTTCAACCGTGTGTTATAATCTGTTTTTTAGCTAACATGAAATATCTGTTTTAATCGAAAATATCGATTAACTTTAAGTTTAATATTCCCTTATAATGTCAGCTTGAGAGCTGAAGTCTTGATAAGTTCTTCTTACATGTAACTGCATTAAAAAATATCACCATGCAGGGGGTTCATTAAGGGCCGGGCACCGGGCAAACTGACCGGCTGTTATGGAGACTTAGCCATCAATTTGCAAGGCTGTTTTCGTCTTCTCTTTTTA
>Ga0126343_10001118_pt1 | contig 11996 bp, 15 predicted proteins | sample Cyp2metagenome_FD_92531 | JGI IMG/M metagenome (GOLD analysis project Ga0126343, IMG submission 92531) | Coral microbial communities from Lord Howe Island, Old Settlement Bay, Australia - Cyphastrea 2 metagenome | ecosystem: Host-associated > Invertebrates > Cnidaria > Coral ... | reverse complement strand
GGAGGGTTAGTTAAAAGTTCTACCATGGAGACCCTTAGGACCTAATATAAGGCCTGCTGTTGAAATTTGATCCAATTTTATGATTTTTAAACTTTTTAATATTAAGGTGTTTTGGAGACTGAAAATGTCTGTGTTTTGCTAACATTTTTGTGTTTTGTTTACTTTTTTTCGCTTTTATCGAATATTGCAGTTTGCTTTCACTTTGCATTTTGCTTACTGTTTTGCTTTTATCTTGCATGGCATTTTGCTTACGTTTTTGCTTTCATCGTACTTTGCGTTTTGCTTACTTTTTGCTCACTCTATCTAGGTAGGGTAACATCGTGTGGAAGCCATACTATAAAATCTATGCAGAGTTACTAGCGGTCAAAAGCAGACCACTGATCATAGAAAAACTTTGTTTGATACAACAATTAAGCAGACAGAGATAAATGTTCATGGGGCACTCCCCAGGGATTGGTTGCCCCAGCTCATGTTTATTCCCTGACAAATAGATCAGACTGCCAGACTGCTTTTGTTGTTTTTTGTTTTACTTCCTTTTGACTTGTGTAAGTTGAGGACGAGCTGCTCTCTTTTTGAACAAATTTTTTATCTTTTTGTAACATCTCTCTCCCCCTTCATTGTCCATCACATTTCAGAACAGGGTCTTGTCTGAAGATCTACAGGATTGGTGATTTTATGGGCAATTTGTCAAATTTTTGAAAGCGCTTTTCAATGCACTTTTCATCATCTGGCAACCACTGCTTCCTTGACATGGAGGATGGCACCATCTTAACTCCCTCAAAATCATACTTGTCAACCTTTATTTCTCTAAGATGGGCCTCTCTCCTGATTCTGGCTCTTACAAAGCCGTACATCTTTTTTACTTTCTTTGCATCGGTGGCAAAAGTTCGCAGGAAGAGGTCAGTGTGCATCTGATGTTGAAACTCGTGCATTGAGAACTTTGTCCCTCTAGAGATGGATTGTTGGAAAAATGAATTCAAGACCACTTTTTCTTCATTTCTGAGACCGTTGTTGGAGTCCTCATACATGCCATGTTCTTCAGATTCCCTCTCTTCCCCTCCACTGGTCTCTGGCATTCCACTATGGTGTACAGTTGAAGGGCATGCTTTGGAAGCTGCAGTCTTTCATGTTCTTTCCAAACGCTCTCTTTCTCTAAGGTGCTCTTTTCGGTTTCAAGTTTTTCAGGGGTCTCGTCATCTTCATTTTCTTTGGCAGTTTAATTTCCCTTGACAAGGTTGCACAGTATGGTATGAGCTTCTGCTGATCGGGATGCATTGAGTTTGATAACAAAGATTCGATCAACAGTCTTTTGCTGTTTCAATTTTGCATTAGTTTTAACATCGTTATATAATAATTTTGTGATCCACTTTTAATCTCGATATATTTTAAACTGTACATATATTTGTATATAGTTTTTATGAGCGATTCTCTTTTTGTTACTTTCAGTTTAGTTATTTATTTATTTATTTTTCGTGGCATGTCTGTGAAGTAGCTGATAGCTAAGTGCATTGACCACGTTAAATAACGGTATTGTATTGTATTGTATATTGTATGTGGTAGTTGACTGCTCTTTTCTTTTCTGGATCGAGCTGAAATGCTTCTCCCAAAAGGACCTTTCTCGTCCTTGTAGATGTCAGTTGGATGTTGTCTCTTACTCCTGCCTTCTTGAAAGTGGCTTCTACTCTCCTGCCAATCCTACCCTTAAACTTTTTTCCATCATCTTTAGTGAACAGTGCCTCCTCAGCTGCACTGTCGACAAATGCAGGGCGGATGTAGTTGACCATGAGTTCAGCTGGGCCCTGGTGCCTTTGTCATTTTATGCTCATCCACAGTCATTGTCTATCTTTTCTTTGACTTTGTGAAGGTGGCCTGTCTGTGATTGACCTTGGCATTTTCTAGAGAGCCTGAACATGAGCCATTTCCGATCAAAATTGTGACCAAGAGGAAGTCCTGCACAAGTGTAAACTCCTGATTAGTTAGCACATGGTTTCCCAGGCTTTGGCCGATCAACATTACCGCCTGTTTGGCAAATTTAGACTCTTCAAAGGCCTTCAAGTCCTGTAGTGTCATAGCCGAGTAGGACTCGTCCACATCGCGTGTTGTTGTTTCTATGGCTGTTCTGCGATGTACTGCTTTTCTGTAGTGCTGCTTTCTAGGCTGTAGTTGCACTAAAATGGCCTTCTCCAAGTCTGTAAGGGGCTCTGGCTTGTAAAAAGTCACCCTTCTTGATGAAGCGGCCGAAGATTTCTATGCTCTTGTGGTAGGTCTTAATTGTATTGCCACTCAGTGACTAAGTGCGAAGATTTGGGGCACAGAACACCCCCCATATTTCAAGCCTTTCTTCCAGGTAAGGCACGTAATGTCCTTACCATCCTTGTCCAGAAATTCTAGCACCTTGTGCACTTGTCTACTGTGGATGCGGCTCTACTCATCTGAAAGTATCCCCCCTTTCGCAGGTCTCCAATACTGCAAAAAAAGCTTGCTAAAAAATGTTCCCTTGCAGTGCCATGGTGTCATTTTTTGGCCGTGTACCACTCTACCCAGTTGCCATTGTCTTTTGCATAGTAGGCACTATCCTCTTTGTCAGTTTCAGCCATGCTTGAGAGCTCGTCAAGGTCTTCCTCTAGCTGTAGCTTCCCTCTATCGCTGACAACATCGTCTTCGGAGTGTCCACTTGACTCAAAAGTTATATCTGACTCTTCTGACTGTTCTGACTAAGTGCTCTCAACCTTTTCTTCCCTTTTTTTTGGGAGGTTTCCCTTTGTGGGGTTGGTTGTGTGCAGTGCAGGAAGCCTTGCATTGTCTACTCCATAGTTTATCTACCTCTACACTGTCTTCCTTTTGTTTGATATGAATTGATGGAGTTTTAAGTGTAGGTGGTGGCTCCTGGGCAGTAGAGAAAGGCTTTTGTTTTTTAGCAATATTTTGTGATATTTTTGTCTGCAACCTGTCTCTTGGCTGGCATGTCAAGCCAAGTTAACTTGCTCTTTGCTTCCTTCACCTTGTTTTTGTCTGTGATGTAATGGGCTTGTTTTAAATGCTGTCCTATTCTTTTCTCAATGGAGGAGCATCCTCTGTATCCACATTGGTAAAGATAGGTTGCCTTTGGTTATGTGGTTGTTGTCAGGGCTATTCCTCACACTTTCAATTTGTGAACCGAAGCCACCACAAACCTGGTAACAGCTTTTGACAACATGCATTTGTCTGAATATTGTAACTTCAGGTCGCGCGACAAATGAGCACCCTCAAAATCACACAAGACAGCCACATATCTTATTTCTTCGTCCAGTGTCTTGATCTCTTCATGACTCACTTCACCCTTGCTGTCTTTATCTTCTGTTGGCGCAGCTGCCAGGGCTGACTCAGTTGGTACTGCTGTCAGGGCTGACTCGGTTCGTGCTGCTGTGATTGGCTGAGCTAACACAGCTGGCACAATGTGCTCAGCTGGCTCAGCTTGCACTGTAGGCCCAGCTGCCAGGGCTGACTCAGTTGGTGCTGCTGCAATTGGCAGAACTGACACGGCTGCCATGATGTGCTTAGCTAGCTCAGCTGGCACTGTTGGGCCAGCTGCCAGGGCTAACTCCATTACTGCTGCTGTGTTTGGCAGGTGAGCTCGGCTGGCTCAGCTGGCACTGCCGAGTCAGCTGCAAGAGCTGACTCAGTCAGAGCAGCTGGCAGGGCTGACACTGCTTGCGCAGCTGCCAGGACTGAGTCAGTTGGTGCTGCTGCCAGAACTGACTCAGCTGGTAGCCACAAGTTCACTTCATCTAGAATTGACAGCATTAATTCCCCGACATCGTGACTATCAAAAGTGTCATTAAACTTAATCTTTTCCTCTTCAGCAATTGGGTAGATGTCTTAAATGATTTGCATGCATTGGCTCTCCAGCAGGGTTCGTTTTAGTTTTCTTGCTGCCGGTGCCAGTGTGAAAGCTGCTGTGAAGTCTTGTTGTAGACTGTTTTTAGTCAGCTTAGTTTTCTTCCGGATATATAGCCTAACACTTAACAGATCTAATTCATCCTCTGCTTCTTCTTCGCCATTCATTGCGTCACGGAAATGTTCCATCAGTTTATTGATTTCCTCCATTTTTGATAAGGTGTAAAGTTTGGAGACAACTCACGCGATAACTAATCATCAAAGAATGTGAAGAATGTTGGACCTATTAAACAAAGAACCCATTTCCCATTCTACAACCCCTGTGAATTTCAAACAATGGCACAATTTTCCCTTGGAGTTATAAGCAGTTAAAGTTTCCCTCGATTTTGCGAGAGAACTGCTTAAGGCCATGGTATCAACAAACTTGTGTCTACCATTTTGTCAAAACCTTCAACCATTAACAACTTTCTCGACTTTTCAACTTGCAGCAATTTTTGGCATGCATGTAGCCCATGTTAATGCCAAGCTGGATTAATAATAAACTGGCCAAATGTTTAAAACCTCGCAAAGTTATTAAAATGTAAAGTTTTGACACAAATGACGTCATAACTATTAAAAGGAGAAACTGATTTTAATAAAATCAACACCAAACGGTTCTCCACAACATGAACAAGCATCATGTAACATCAAAACATCAATGAAAGGTCCTCAAGCCCTAATGGCAAGGTCCTCAAACAACATAATGCTCAAGAGAGCACCCTTATACTTTGACCACAGCCTGTGCAGATGCATTTGTGTTATACAGAAAGAGAATGTTCCAGTTAGCTGCCTGAGCACCTTACAGAACTCTTCTGATAGTTGGATTGCATCTGCGTGGGTGCCAAACAGCAAAGATAACGGAGCTGAAAAAAGCGTGTCCTCACTACCTCAAAGCTTATGTGAAAGGAATGTCATGTAGTATGCACTGAAAATTTATTCACAAGTGGTCACTACCATAAAATTCATAAAAAATTGCCAATTGGGCCGTTTTCTTCGCGATTGGAAGTGCTAGATCAGTCTCCATACTCCTAAGATTATAACTTATGTTAGTATGATTGAGTTTTACAAAGGAGTTGCTCAATTGGGGGGGAGATAGATCATTGAGGATTTTATACATAAGGGTAGCCTTTGTATGGATGTGCCTGGTTTCAAGGGTTTTCCATTTCAAATTATGCAACACATATGCAGACCTAACATCATATGAAGAGCCTGTATTAAGCCTTCCCGCTTGATTTTGAAATTTTTTTTATTTATCTTTCCACTGCTTACCGCATGTATCCCATAGGGGTGAGCAGTAATCAAAATAAGGTTCAATGAGTGATCTGTGTAAGGTTACGAGGGTGCAGATGGGGACAGAAGGCTTAATTCTTCCCAAAGCTCCTATGCCAGCACATGCCTTTTTACATATATACTCAATATGAGTTTCAAATGTAAGCTTTTCATCTAGTAGGCTCCCAAACATTTGTTAGAGGGTACGCGTGAAACCAAATTATTATCAATGGAGATTACATTAGATAAATCTCCAGATTTAGTATTCAAATTATATATTGACCCCACAACCATTAACTTAGTTTTGAGTGGATGGAACTGGAGCTTATCAACAGTGATCCAGTCACTTAGATTTTTCAAATCAGAATTTATATTATTGGCAAGTACACTAATATCAAAACTAGAGGTAAAGATTTGAGTATCGTCTGCGTATAAACAGGGGGTAGTGAACCTTAAACAATTTGGTAAATCGTTTATGTAGATAAGGAAAAGGAGAGGGCCAAGAATAGAGCCTTGGGGAACTCCACAGAGTAAGTTACTTTGAGAATATAAGCATCCATTTATTACACGTTGTCGTCAGGCAGTAAGATAAGACTTGAACCACATAAATTCTTTATCAGCGACTCCATAAGACTGAATTTTCTCCAGACTGAGTCAAAGGCCTCATGAATATCAAGAAAAACGATTGTCAATTTTCCGTTATCCATATTATCAAACCAATCATTGGACATTTAAATCAATGCCGAGACAGTTGAGTGGAGAGGGCGAAAACCAGACTGCAATTTAGAGAGAATAGAATTGACTTTCAGATAGTGATAAAGCTGTTGAAAAACTTCTTTCTCGAAAACTTTAATTATTATTGGCAGGATTGAAATGGGTCTATAATTTCCCATGTCACGACGGTCATTGCCTTTATAGACCAGGCACGCACATGAATTTTTCCAGTCATCAATAAAAATTCCGGAGGAAAGTGACAAATTAAATATAAAAGTCAAAGATGGAGCAATTATACTAGATGTGATCTTACTTCTATCAACTTTGATAGCAACATAAGTGTTATGAAAAGTAATATCACCATACTTAATGTGAAGAACCTCAATTCTGAAAAAACGGCAAATGCCAAAAGGAAAATAGAAACATTCCTTACATTAAGTAAATTATCTAAGTTAGAGACTTCAACTAACTTTTGAATCATATCAGGCATAATAGGCTCTTTCTTATTAATTAAACAAGTTCCAATAAGCCTCTTAGCTGCAGGTCTACTAACATCATTAATAACAGGACTGTCAATAGGGGAAGGTATCCCTGCCAAATTATAAGCCCATTGGATTCTAAACATAGCAGAATCTACTGCAGAATGAGAATGGGTCGTATCCAGAAGACATGCTGAAGACCACATGCTCTGTCCTGGCAGGAAAAACTTCCTTCCTCCGTCTCGTGAAGGCCCTCCAGCAGGTGTCAGTGGTTCCTGGAGCTCTCGAAGCAATGGATGTGGACTGTAATTTGGAAGTCAGGCTGTCAAAGAGGGTTCACAAACACAAATATGATACCCACAAAACACACGCAACACTGTAGGGCTGCACATAAATATACTGATGCCACTGGGGGGCCGTCATGAACACACCACCAGGGGGTGTACATAGCTACACTGAAGGTACCGGGGGCCTCTAATAAACAATTATCTGACAAAACATGTGTGACAACAGCGGAGGGGAATGGTGAGAGGGAGGTACAGAACCATACTTAAGCCACCAGGGCTAAACAGAAAATTGTCCAAGACTGAGACACGTGACACCACTGGGGGGTGTATACAGCCACACAAAGGCGCACACGCGTCTGCCTATGGTGCCCTTCTGAAAAGGGGCGCCGTCATTCTTGAGGAAAATTTTGGACTTACGAGCCATGTCCTCGAACACTAAAAGGCAAAGCTTGTTAATGAAGATGTTAACGAGAAACTCTGTATCAGGGCTCATGGGAATAGGGGCAGGCCCATCTTCCTTGCTTTCGAGGGAAGAAACAAGCATGACTTTTTTGTGTTTTTCGTTGTCCCATTGGGCTTTTTGAAACATCTCATGGGTAGCATTTTCTAGGGCGGCTGGTCTGGTCCCAACTGCTCTGGTCAGGGTTACAATCAAGAAGTCACGTGCATTGCAGTATTAAAGGACAGGCCTTCGATGTCATCTCCCTGGTCTGCAGCTAACATTGCTGCTCTGCCATCGACTGCTGGCTTTGATGACAAGATGTCTTGGACTTCTCCATTTGTTACAAGGTGTTTGGACTCATCTAGATACCTGTACCACTTAGTTGCTGTAGTTTCTTTGGTGATGCATCTACTCCACTTTTTGAGGCTCTTACACAAATCGAAAACTTGTTCTTTACTTCCATATCTAGTATCTTTGATGCATACTCTAAGAAGATCTCAAAGCTGGTAAGATAAGAATTCAGTGTTCTGGCCTTCTTCTTTTGGAGATTTGGGATCACACAAACGACCGACACTCTATTTCCTTCTTCCACCAGGAAAAGAATATCATCCCCTCAGGGGGTCAGTTTCCTCCAATAACTTTTTGACCTGGCAGGCATGCTGCAGTCTATTCCTATCTTTATGAAAGCTGGCAGAAGGGGTAAATAAAAAATGATAAAAATGGCACGGTTACTAGTGGCAATTGTACCTCGGGTCCTTCTCCAAAAGAAATCTGCTCTCATGAGATACTCCCGAGTCATCATCTGAAAGTTCCTTATCAGAGGGTTCTTTGGTGGATGGTTCTGACTGCACAGACGTTGACGAGCATGGAACAGTAGTAGAGATCTTAGACTACATAGTTCAGGTCTTACATGGCGCAATTGAGGTCTTCGCTGGAGCAGGAACTGAGGCTGCTGGAGACTTGGTATCTGCCTTCCGCTTTCGAGGGGTTGGTGAAATGACATCCTCATCACTCTCATCAACCTGGGTCTTTTGCAGCGTGCACTGGACGATGTTGACATCTGCTGAAGCTCTTCATTAAGGCCCTTGTATTTCAGCACTATCTTCAAACTGGTGTTGTATGTGCTGCTTGAAGGCTTCATGCCGTGCTTATTCCAGATGTGGTGGGCAAGATAAGTACCAACATAATTACAATTTGGATGCGGGCACCAATGCTTCCACCTCCCTATGACTCCCTTTCCAGCCTTCATTTTAACTGCAGGTCCTCTCTTCTTGTGGCCCTCAATGCCCATTGCAAAATACCTGTCAATTTGGTTTTGTGAATGTGCTGCTTCTTGACGTGAACATTTTTTAGATGTCTCTTTAAGTTAGGGCCTTCATACGTACAACCATGCCCTGTCACACACTTTCGGTTAAGATGTTGATTGAAAGATGTTGTCTGTTTTGGTGTTTTGCCAGCAGCAGGTATTTCTTCTTTCCTAGTCTCTGCATCACTTTTTCAGGCTCTGTTTCCCCGTCCTGACTCTCCTCACTTCTTCAGTCTCGTTTTCAATGACAGCCTTATGCTTCTTAAGTTAAGGCTCATAACAGTTTCCAGTACTTTACAAGACGTAGATTTTGATGGTTCCTTATTACCACTCTTTATCACTTGATGCTACAATCTTGGTATCAAAAAACTCCCCAATCACCGGTAAACACTTTGGTATCATTCTCGTGACACAATAGGTTACCATAGCAACACTATGACCTGCTAAAAACACCCTTAGTTTCAGCTTTAAGAGCTTATATTTCAAAAACGGCACAGTGAAATTTTTTCTTAATATCGAATTTTAATAAGCGTGATAAGATGCAACTTTTGGCAAAGTTTAAAAAAATTCTGTACATGGGGTTCAGAGCCACCTTAAATTTTCGAAAATTTAAGGTGCCTCTAAACCCCATGTACAGAATTTTTTAAAGTTTGCTAAAAGTTGTGTCTTATCATAGATATCAAATGTTAATAATATAAAAAAATTTCACAGTGCTGTTTTTCAAATATAAGCTCTTAAAGCTGAAACTAAGGGTGTTTTTAGCAGGTATAGTGTTGCTATGGTAACCTATTGTTTCACGAAATTGACACCAACGTGTTCACCGGTGATTAGGCAGTTTTTTGATACCAAGATTGTGGCATCAAGTGATAAAGAGTGGTTATAAGAAACCATCAAAATCTATGTCTTGCAATGGTAACCTATTGTTTCACGAAATTGATACCAACGTGATTAGGCAGTTTTTTGATACCAAGATTGTAGCATCAAGTGATAAAGAGTGGTAATAAGGAACCATCAACATCTATGTCTTGGAAAGTACTGGAAACTGTTATGAGCCACCGTAAAGGAATTATAGGCAGGAACATCTACCCTCAGGCCATGAAGAAAATTTATGCTGGCCACGCCTTAGAGAGATTATAGGCAGGAACATCTACCCCAGGCCATGAAGAAATTTTATGCCTGGCCTACGCCTTAGAGAAATTATAGGCGGGAACATCTACCCCCAGGCCATGAGGAAATTTTATGCCTGACCCATGCCTTAGAGAAATTATAGGTGGAACGTATACCCCCAAGCCAAGAAGAATTCTATGCCTGGCCCACGCCTGAGAGAATTTATAGGCAGGAAAAATCTACCCCCAGGCCATGACCAAGTTTTATGCCTGGCCCAAGCCAAAGAGAAAATATAATTAGGAACATCTACCCCCAGACCAAGAAGGAATTTATGCCTGGAAATTACAGGCAGGAAAGTCTACCCCTAAGCCATGAAGAAATTATTGTTAGTATTTATTTTGTCCCTTTCTCTTTTATTGGTATCCTGCACGACTGGTAATTACAACAGTGTTTGTATGTATCACCTTACCTTCTTTACGTTAGATTACTACCATTAACATTACTCTTATATAGGTTAACTAATTACCAATAAGCTTGTATGCTTTTGCGAGGAGAATTTTTTCCCAACTATTGACTAAAGCTTTCTATTCTGTTCTTGGTTAAAACTCTATTAACGACAGAAAGGTGAATATGCCTGGCCGACGCTGACTAAGGCCAAAAGAACAAATTACATGAATGAATCTAGCAAGCAAGCAGAAAAAATAACGGAGAGCCAAAACCTGCCACTAAACTGAAACACGTGAAATGAAGGTGTAAGTAAACAGCCTACGACCAGTAACGAACTACAAGCTAAAGACAAAATCATAAGTACCTCACCGTTATTACAAGCAGCCTGAGGTGGCTTGAATACTTCAACAGGCACTTTGGCTGAGGCTGGTGCAGCAGCCGGAGCTGCTTCTTCAGCAGGCTGAGCAGGATAGACAGGTTGGGTGGCAAGCGCCACAGGAGCTTTCACAACAGGTTTGACCGGGGCAGCCATGCTAGAGCTAACAAAACAAAGCGTGTTTCTATTATCCTATAGTGGAGGAATATAAGAGAAAAACTAATATATAGATTTAGGCCAGCCTAAAAGCGTAGCTCTTGTATGGGGTTGTTCAGAACCTGATTAAGCTAACCCAGGAAAAGGTAGAATTTTGATGGGAGTTTTGTAATGCTGTGGTGAGGTTTTCTGTATAATAATAATAACAACTTTATTTAAGTCTCAAATCATTCTAGCCAAGCACAAGTGCTCTACTAATTGGGGAGACTGTAAATCAAATAAATCAAATGAAATCAATCAAATCAAATCAAATCAAATGTTGGTTTTTGAGGAGAGGGGAAAAGCGGAGTACCCGGAGAAAAACCTCTCGGAGCAGAGTAGAGAAACCAACAAACTCAGTCCACATATGACGCCGGGTCCGGGAATCAAACCCGGGACACATTGGTGGAAGGCGAGCGCTCTCACCACTGCGCCAACCCTGCTCCCCTAATATATATATAGTATATTGTTTGAGATTCTGTTTTCAGTTTTAGCAATCACTATATACACAAAAGAAAACAACAAACGATATTTCTATAGAAGAAAAAGTTATAATTCGGTAAACTTTTAATCTTTAATCCAGCTTCAGCACAATCCTGCTCTGTTTTCGACAAGTTAACCTGACATGAGCCTGCGCTCCAATCGGAAAACCAGCACGTGGTCAGCGGTCAACTTCAAAAAACATGTGACCTCGATGAGTCCTAAACTTGAGCCCGCGATATAGCCACGTGATACTGGTCAGCAGATACTCTATTTTGACAGATGTCAATTGATAATAGCATGGATGTCCAATATCAAAGAAGTACACGGCAAACCAAAGCTGTATGTCTCTGTCAACCTATTATTTGGAGTATGGCCGCCATGTTGTGCGACTCCGTCACCGCCGCCGTCGTTGTCGTGTGTACGCGCCCACGAGCAATACCGCTTGCCATGATAACCATGAGAAAATCAACTCAAGGGTTTCCTTCGCTTTCCTATACATGTTTGAGTATGGGGCTCCGCTTGGTGGCCCTTCGGGCTGCTGGAGCTCCGCTAAAATAATAGCAAGAGCTAAAAGACCGATAAACTGTTAGAATGTCAGACAGTGGAATATAACTCTAATAATAATGGGAACACGCAAAAGAAGAAAAAGGCTAAGAAACTTGCAAGTATAAAGATGAGCGACTCACGCGGGAAGAGCATGTAAAACGAAAACAAGGGGAAATAAACAACATACCGTAAAACCACTAGTAAAGGATTGCTAGGAAGGAAGTAAAAGGTTAAATAGAGCTGATGACAAGTGGTGTAGGAGGGAAGGCAATGTATACAGAGAAAAAAGAAAACCAAAAAATTCTAATGACTTGCTGGCGGTTTCTATAGACTTGTGAAACTGCAAAGAATCGAGTTATCAGGCTCAATTTTAAACCAGAATGCTATTGAGGCCTGGGTCTAGTCCATGGGAAGGTTTCTAGATAGGAAT
>Ga0126343_10001117_pt1 | contig 12000 bp, 10 predicted proteins | sample Cyp2metagenome_FD_92531 | JGI IMG/M metagenome (GOLD analysis project Ga0126343, IMG submission 92531) | Coral microbial communities from Lord Howe Island, Old Settlement Bay, Australia - Cyphastrea 2 metagenome | ecosystem: Host-associated > Invertebrates > Cnidaria > Coral ... | reverse complement strand
GAATGTTTTCTGCATTGTTTATCAAACGCTGCGACTCTCACGCTATGCTGTCGGAATCAGATTCCTTCTTTTCTGTGTATTTTTCTGAGTGAGGGAAGTGTAAATTGCGATTTGGGAGCGGCATTATTTGAGAGGTGAGATATTATGCTCATTGGTTATTATCGATTTTCGGCCTTGTCCACTCTCATTATCACCTAAGAGTTTTCCGGGCTTTGGTCGATCGTCGCTACCAGCGGCTTTGATGTCATGTTTTTAATTGACGGTTAATCCCACTTTTAATTGATGGTTCTGTTAGCAAGATTGGTTTAACAATGAATATTTTTGATGAAGCACTCAGTACCCTGAAGTCCAAGGTCCAGATTCGTAAGTTGTTCCATGATACCCATGCCGAAGATCTTCAGCGGGTGATCAGCCGCCTTGAGACGATCTACGAGGAAAAGGTAATGGCTCAACAGGAGGTCGAAAAGCAAAAGGCCCACAAGAAAGAGGCGCTTGAAGTCGTTGCCAGGCAGATGAAAAAGCTCGGGCTTTCCACTGCTGACATGAAAGCCCTGGTGAGCGATAAGAGCGCTGACGGGCGTAAGGGCAAGACCCGGCAGCGCTACTTGTTCCGATATGAAGCGGAAGGTGGTTCTGCCATCGAGTGGGAAGGCACAACAACGGGTCGTGTTCCGGCCGACTTTGCTGCCTATCTGGAGCGTACCGGCAAGGATCGCAAATCCTGCATTGTGAAAAAACTGTGACCATATACTTCCGAGCCCTTGTTGGGGCCCGGTGCTATTAACGGTTGAGTCGCTGTTCGATCATCTTTTTCAGTTCGTCCTCACTGGTAAAACCACCGACGATTTCATCAGGAAAAACCAGTGCCGGCGTGCCGGTGATGCCCAGGCGCTGGGCCAGTCTGATATTGTTGTCCAATTGCTGATTAATGTTGGCATCCACGGCCTTTTGCAGTGTTTTCAGATCGAATCCAGCGGTTTTTGTACTGCTGGCAATGGAGTCATCGTCGTGGCGACGTCCGGAATGCGATACGAACTGTTTGTGCAGAGTCAGGTAGGCATCGTTATCGCCGTCAGCCAGAGTGCGCGCCGCCAACGACAGGGCGGCTGCCTCCCTTGAGCTTGGCCCAAGAATTGGCAAATCTTTGTAGATAACTCTCAGATTCGGGTAAGCCTCGATCAGTGCTGCCAATACCGGACCCTGGCGCTTGCAGTAGCCACAGTTCACATCGCCAAAGTAGGCAATGCTTAACTCCGGCTTGGCGGCACCGGCAAAAGGGTCGTCAGGGTTGCGGAAAAGTTCGGCATTGCTGCTAGTCAGTGCTGAGTTCAGTGCCTGAGTCTTGGCAATCTCCTCCCTCTTTTGCAGTTCGCTGACCACTTCGATAAAGATTTCCGGCTGTTCCAGCAAGGTTTCACGCACCAATTGTTTGACCTGCTGTTGCTGTTGTTCGTCCAGTGTGGCCGCCTGACTGGAGCAAGACAGTACCAGCGTGGCGAGCGCTATTGTTTTTTTCATGGGCAACGTCCGTTGTGGTTGGCAATTATCTCGACTGTGCGTTTTTATCATACCGGTTTGCCGGGAAAATGCAGCTGATGGGTAAAGGGCGTTGTTAGTCAGTGCTGCATAAAAAACAACCAGTAATGCCGGGTGCTGGTAACTTGTGAGGTGCAGCGAGTTATCCACAGGTGATTCAATGGTTTGGTCAATGAATCTGTTGATGATTGAGAATCATCTGGTGAAAAATGATTTTTCAGGCGCACACGGAATTGAAATTCATGTCTCGTCGATCTGACCGATGACCGTCTTTTAACAGTCGGGTCAGCCAAAGCAAACAACCCGGCATTGCACCGGGTTGTTTGCTTTCAAGTGGCTTTGCAGAGCGTCAGTGACGTGTCTCACTGGCTGGGAGAATGTTCGGATGATCCAGCCAGTCTTCCGGGCTGTCGTCGATGGTATCAACAGCTTCGGCTTCTTCCAGTTCGCCCTGGGTGGCCAGTACGGCCAGCTCTTTGGCGAACTTTTGCAGCAGGTTGATAACCTCCTCGCGCTGGCCATTGAGCGTTTCGTCAATTTCAATGGTGAACAGAGGGGGCGTTTGCGTATGCCCTTCCTCTTCTTTGCGAAGAAGTACCATGTGCAGGCCGGAGGTGTCAGCGTCGCCGACTTCGGCCAGTTTGAAGGTTACCGATTGCGCATCGCGCAAGATAGACAGCAGTTTCAGGGCTTCAGCAGCACTGAGATCGCCAGCGTCTACCCGGGCTTCAACATACTCCTTGGCAGACAGGCCTGAGGCGATGTAGTTATCGACCAGATCCTGAATGCTCTTGTACTTGTTTTGGCTCATAGGCCCTCCTGACAGCTGTTTCAGCTCATGCCTGACGGGGAAAGGTTTTGTGCCAGACGCCGGGGTCAGATGCACCAGAGCTAGCTCTGACTTCTGCCTCCAGTGTACCTGATCATGGCTGAATGTATAGGTGTTAATACTGACAAGGTTGGCATGGCGCGGCCACACTTCCGTGCTTACTATGAAGGCTTGAAAAAAAGTGGTCGGCGGTTTGTTCTTTCCGTATTTGTTAACTCGTCCTATTGTTTGATGGTGCCTGCAAACTTTGAAATGCCTTGACCCTAATATGAACCTTTACCGACGCAACCTGAATCTTCTGCCGAGCCTCAAGGCGCTGCTTGATACGCAGAGCGTCTCCCTGGCGGCCCGGCAGATGCATGTCACCCAGTCGGCCATGAGCCGGACGCTGGCGCAGCTGCGTGAGGCGCTGAACGACCCGATCCTGGTGCGTCAGGGCAACCGGATATTCCTGTCGGAGAAGGCTCTGGCCCTGAAAAACGACGTCAACCGCGTCGTGGCCGGGGCCGCCACGCTGTTTGAAAATCAGCAGTTCGACCCATGGACCAGCGATAAGCATTTCACCATCGCCAGCAATTACGTCTTGCTTGAGCAGGTTCTGCCGCAGATTCTCCGGCAGTTCTGGCAGCAGGCGCCGCACATAAACTTTGATCTGTTACCGTTCAGCCCGCAGCTTGACAAGCAACTGGAAGCCGGCGAGGTGGACCTGGTATTAGGGAATGTGGGGGTGCCTTCGGTGGGCTTCAGTTATGAGCCCATGATGGATGACAGAATCTGTGCCCTGGTATCGTCAGATCACCCATTGGTCCGGGCAGATAATGCGGACAGCCCGATCACCGTGGCCGACCTTGAGCACTACTCCGTGATACGGCATTCGTCATGGATGGGCAGCCCGCATTTCATCAGGGACTACCTCGAAGGCCTCAGCGAGCACATCCGGGTGGTGGCCAGGGCGCCCAGTCTGCCCATCGGTCTGCAATTGCTCCGGGACACCCAGCATATCCTGATCACCACCGAGCAGGCAGCCAAAGCCAACATTTATGTGGACAATATGCAGATCAAGGCCCTGCCTGACAACCCACCTACGGTGACTTACCACGCCGTATGGCCGGAATACTGGGAACACAACCGGGCACACCGCTGGTTTCGGGAGTTCATCATCAATCGCCTGCATCAGTACCTGAAGGAGATGGCCCGGCAAGAGGCGGTCAGCAAGGAGCAGCCAGCCCTGGTGACCTATTAGCGGCAAGTGCAGCGGTCTGAATTCAGAAGGGTTGGCTAGTAAAGATCCGGAAAAAACGCTCTTCGCTGCCGACCGCGATTTCGGTACGTACAGTCAGCCCTTCGATCTCAAAGCGGATACCACCGCCCACACTGGCTTTCATGTCCTGGTGCAGGGTTTTTACGTTAAACTGGTCCGCCACCCTGCCCACATCGACAAACAGGGTCCACTGCCACCAGGGAATGTCGTAAAAAGAACTGACGATAGGCAGGCTGCCCAGCGGTTGCCATTGCGGCATGACCCGGTATTCTACGCTGTATGACACGGCTGAGCGGCCAAAGAAACGATCCGAGCTGAACCCGCGCAGCTTGTTCCATCCTCCCAGGCTGATGCCTGCAAACGACGGCGGTCTGCGAAAGACGCTCTGACCATTAACAACCTCCGTCTCATTCCAGGTGGGTGTATCGGCAACCCAGCCGTTCAGTGCCAACACCTGCTGCTTCATCAGGCGATTGCTGCCCAGATCGAAGAACTTGCTGTACTCAAACTCAACGGTTGACCAGGACGGGCGGCTTCTGCTACCCCAGTCCCAGGTGTAGGTGAACGAGGTGTTGCTGCCCCGGGTGGGCAGGGTGACGGAGTTACGATTGTCATACTCCAGCTTTACCCGCACCCCGGCGGAGTCCTCGGACTCAGAGGCCGGTTGCAGGTGATCCAGGCTCTGGCTGAAGAAAAACGGCCGCAATTCCAGCGTGGTGACGCCGGAGGTTAGCGGGTTCCAGTTGCCGGTGCTGTTATCGCCACGGTGTTTTCTTAGCATGGCGGCTAAGGCACCGTCTTTGCCCGCCCCAATGGGGACCGTGTACTTGAGGTCGGCCTGGTAGCGTCTGTCACGTACGCCATCGCGGATGAAATTGTTCAGACTGGAATCGTTGCTGGCGGCTTGTTCCATGGCAAATTCTGGATTGCCGGGCAAAAAGAAGCGGTTGTTGGTCTGGGTGGCGTCGTAGGCACTGACATCGATCAGCCACTGGTCAAAGCCCGGTGGGCTGATATTGTAGAGTCCGAGAAAGCCCAGTCTGGACTTGTTGCTGGAACCGATGACCATGCCGAACAGGGTCATCTGTGGCTGGATCAGCCCTTTGACCACACCAGCACCACCGAGGGCCAGCCCCCAGTCTTCTGAGCTGAAGATAATAGGGATGCCCACGATGTCGCGATAAAGCCCCCCGGTTTGGTTTTTGCCTGGGTTATTCACAGCCGCTGCTGTTGCGTTGCCCATGATGGCCAATAGCCCCAGAGCCACCCATTTTCTAATTTTAAACATGCCGCCGATCGTTCCTCGTCTTTAAGGGCGCTATTATCAATTTTTTGCACAAGTTCTGAATACGGTATTGCCTCACTTTACCCACCCGATAAAATAGCTCCCCCGTTTTGCCATGCCGGTTTTGCGACGAGCGACCGTCACAACAACCCATGTTCGTGGTTCTGGCATAGCGGCATTTTTTGCTAATGGCTCACGAGGCACGATGATGAAAGGCCGGCATAACACCCCGTTCACAGACATGAACAGGCTCCGTCAGCAGTTTCCTCTATTGTCCCGAACCGTGCACGGTCAGCCCCTGCTTTACCTGGATAATGCAGCAACCACACAAAAGCCGTTGTCGGTGATTGAGGCGGTGGAGCAGTTCTATCGACAGGACAACGCCAATGTGCATCGGGCGTCACATTATCTCAGTGCCTGCACCACACAAGCCTTTGAAGTGGCCAGGGAGATTACCCGGGGATTTATTAACGCTCGGTTTGTTGAAGAGATTATCTGGACCCGTGGTGCCACCGAAGCCATCAATCTGGTGGCCAACAGCTGGGGGCGCAGCATACTCCAATCGGGTGATGAAATCATCCTTACTCGTCTTGAGCACCACGCCAATATCGTTCCCTGGCAACTGCTGACCGCAGCTACTGGCGCGATCATCAAGGTGGTTGAGCTGGATGAGTCAGGCGGTCTGGACATGGAACAATTTGAGCAACTGCTGTCGGCAAAGACCCGGCTGGTGGCGGTTACCCACAGTTCCAACGCTATTGGCACCATTAGCCCCATTAAACAGATCATCGCACTGGCCCACCACGCCGATGCCCTGGTGTTGGTGGATGGCTCCCAGGCCGTGGCTCACCAGCGGGTTGATGTGCAAGCCCTGGGTGCTGATTTTTATGTCTTTTCGGGGCATAAAGTATACGGCCCTACGGGCATTGGCGTACTCTACGGTCGGCGTGAGCTGCTGGAGTCCATGCCACCCTGGCAAGGCGGTGGTGAGATGATCGAACGGGTCAGTTTTGCTGAAACCTGCTTTAATGGTCTGCCGTTCAAATTTGAAGCAGGGACACCCAATATTGCCGGTGCCATTGGCCTGGGCCAAGCGCTGACGTTTTTATCCGGCCTGGATTTTGCCGCATTGCGCGCCCATGAAGATCGGTTACGCCAGTGTGTGGAGCAGGGGTTGGCGCAAATAAACGCCATCCGCCTGATTGGTCAGGCTGAGTGCAAAGCACCGGTCGTGTCGTTTATCTCCCAAGATCACCACAATCAGGATATTGGGCTGATTCTCGATCAGCAGGGCATCGCCGTGCGCACCGGCCATCACTGCGCCATGCCGTTGATGGAGAGCCTTAACCTCACTGGCACCGTGCGCGCCTCGTTCGCCCTGTACAATACCGAGGCGGAGGCCGTCGCGTTGGTCGAGGCCATGGCCAGGCTGCATCACAATGGGCTGTTTGCGGTTACGGGGGAGGTAAAACATGAAACAGCCAGTCAGACCACTCCAGCCGGACTGCCGGAGATTTTTGTCCGCCAGGCCATGGACCTGAGCGCCATCACCGAACGTTTGCAGCAGGTGGCCGGCTGGCAGGAGCGCTACCGGCAGATTATGCTGCTGGGCAAGGAGTTACCGGCACTGCCCGGGGACTGGAAGGTTGACCAGGCCCGGCTGCACGGTTGCGAGAGCAGCGTCTGGCTGCATTACCACTACCACCGGCCAACCATGCGGCTTTACTTTGCTGCCGATTCCGATGCCAGGGTCATCCGTGGGCTGATTGCCATTGTTCTGGCCGTCTTTTCTGGCAAAACCCCGGCGGAGATTGTCGGGGAGGATATCGACGCACGGTTCCGGGCGCTGGAACTATTTACCCACTTAAGCCCATCCCGGGGCAACGGGCTCAGGGCCATTGTGCGGGAGATTCAGACCACTGCCCACCGCTACTGCTGACTGGTGGCTGGCGCTCGGGTCAGCTTTTCAATGACCCGGGCGGCGGCAGCAAAGCCAAAGGTGGCCGTCACGGCGGTGGCAGCGCCGAAGCCGCTGGCGCAATCCATTTTCATGGAGCCTTCGCCCACGGGTTTGGTCTGGCAGACGGTGCCATCGGCCTGTGGATAAACCGCCTGTTCCGTGGAAAAGACACAATCAACGGCAAACTTTTTCCCGGTTTTATTGAACCCATGGCGGTCACGCAGCTGGTTACGAACCTTTCTGGCCAGAGGGTCGTGCCAGGTTTTGGTCAGGTCAGTGATTTGTACCTGGGTTGGGTCCATTTGCCCACCGGCACCACCGGTGGTGATGATTTTGATTTTGTTGCGTTTGCAGTGGGCAATAAGGGCGGCTTTAATCCGGAAGCTGTCGATGGCATCCAGCACGTAGTCGAACTCTCTGGTAATCAACGCCGGAATATTTTCTTCCGTTATGAAATCCTCAATAACCTGACACTGACATGCCGGGTTAATCCGGGCGATGCGCTCAGCCATCACCGCCACCTTTGAGCAACCAATGGTGTCCGTCAGTGCGTGCAGCTGACGATTGGTGTTGGTGATGCAGATATCGTCCAGATCAATCAGGGTGATATGGCCCACTGCTGTTCTGGCCAGCGCTTCAGCGGCCCAGGAACCAACACCACCAAGACCGATAACGCAGACATGGGAATGACGTAACTGCTCAACCGCACGGCTGCCATATAAACGGCGAATGCCGCCAAAGCGGTCGTTAAAGCCGTTGCTGTTGCGGTTATCGGGGGAAGGGGGCATGGTGGGGTCTCACAAAAAAACACGTCAAAGGCCGATTATACATCGACCAGGACGGGGCTCTAATGCTTTTGTGCCGGTGAATATTGGCGTCAACTCTCCACCTGTTGCTCCAGCGTTGGTCTGCCGGTCAGGGACAACATAAGAAACAGCGCCGGGGCACCCAGCGTCAGCCACAAACCGGCCACGGCATAGACGACAAACATAGTTTGGTAGTAGTCGCCATTACTTGCTGTGGCAAGCAGGCTGTCGGTGGCTTTGACGTAACCAAACAGGATGCTCAGGCCAATGGCAGTGCGCACCAGGCGGTGCCAGAGGTTGCCACAACCGCTGTAGCGCAAATAGCGCAGGGTGATGATGGTGCCCGTTCCGGCACCCAGACTAACGGCCACCAGGCCGGCCATAAACGGCATCTCCAAAAGACAGGCGTAGAGAAAAAAGAGAACCCCGCAAGCCAGCCACAGCATCCCTGTCAAAAAAGGGGTGGATTGTTGGTGCAGCCACTGGGCAGACCGGTCTCCCCAGAGTATGTACGAACCCAGCAGCAGCAACGCCAACAGCCAGCCCGCCAGAACATCTCCCGGAAAGTGCAGACCAAAATAGAGTCGGGAAAAACCAATCAGCCAGATCAGCACCATTGCCGCAGCCCAGAACCACCGCCTGGCCATACCCCTGGCCAGCATGATCCACAGCAGTGCTGAGTTCTGCGAGTGACCACTGGGCAAGCCATAACCCCACTCCCTGTCGGGGGTAATGGCTGGGTTTATATCGAAGGGCCTTGGCAGGGCCAGCCAATCCTTGCAACTGATGTTGAGAAAAAAAGAGAGCGCGACCATGATGCAAGTGCGCACCATAAAGCGAAAGTTCAGACTCCAGAGCAGCAGCGGCAGAAAATAGAGGTAATACTTGCCGCCCAAATCCGTGATGTAGCGCATAAACTCATCGACCACCGGATTCCGCTGCTGCTGCAGCCAAGCGATAAAATCCAGACCCCACTGGAGTACATCAGTCACACACAGCTCCTTCTTTCGTCCGAAAGCAACCAACAGAAGGACCCGACAGGTCACTGCCACACGACACCCGTTGCGGAAAAACCATTTCAAAGTAAAGGTGTGAAACTGGTAACGCCTGCAAAGTTAGCAGCGAAATGCGCCTGTTGTGGAAAATATTTTGTACCGGCTGCGGCGTGGGAGTCACCGGGTCAGGCTTCTGTCGTCACTGGCATGGCCCCTGCCACAAGCCATCAATAGGGTGGTAACCACACTCTGGATTATCCAGTGCCTGAAATACGACCACCGGCGCAAAATCCAGTGCCCCGGTAAAGTCGTACTGTGCCTCGCGATTGGCAAACCAGCGCAGTCGGCCTCTGTGCAGATAACGGTGGCCCTTGCCCCGGGCAAAGTACCACCGTTGGGCAGTGGTGTTCGCTATGGAGCAGTGTTCCAGGGATAGCCCGACCGTGGGCTGCCAGTTGAGGCAAAAATGCTCGCCAGCTTGCTTGTTAAACAGTCTTTTCGATACCAGATCATAACGCCAGCGCTGGTGGCTGGAGGGCAGACAAGGGATGACCTGAACCTTGGCTCCACCAAAACAGTCGTACTGGTTGATGCTGTCTGTGTGGCACTGGGCAACCGCCAGGCAACGATGGCTCTTGTTGTCAGCCAGCTGTATATCCTGAGTCAGCTTGGCCTGAGCCGGTTGCCACGGCCACCGGCCAGTCCATTGCCATGATCGGCGTTCCAGCTTTTGCAAGGCCGCGTGATCCACAGCAAATTGTGGACACTCAACGTTGCCGGTGAACGGGCTCAGGTAACAGTGGTGTTCGTCGTTGTCAGTGTGAACGAACCGCAGTGTCAGTAGTGATAAAGGGGCAGAGAAATAACCGACATTTTCTCGGTTGAACAGCTCATCGCGCTGATTGAAATACCACCACTGGGTCAGGGCGAACGGCCGATACGGTTCAAGGGATAATGCTTCCGGTAGCTGGGTCAGATAAAGATCAGGGCTGTGTTCAGGAGAGTGAATGCGCTTGTGCTGAAAATCAAACAGCCACCGTTGCCCGGGCGCGTGTTCATCACAGATTTGCAGCCTGATCTCATTGCCAGAATCATCAACGGCTGGCGAAAGATTGTCTGACGATTTATCCACAATCGCGAGGCATTGTCCGCTACCGTTGTGCAGCAGAAAGCATTTGGCATGGGTTGTATCCTCCGGGGCACAGACATCGCCATGTGAAAGCAGGGGAGGGGCCATGGCACACAAGATAAAAACCGACACCCACGGCAAAACGCTGCGCCTGATAGCGGTCACACCATCAGGGACCACAACTGTTCTTCGTCAAAACTGCTCCTCCGACAAGGCAAAAAGCTCCCCGGTTCCGGCCAACGCGGCGGCAGCGGCACTGTGGAAGCGCGGCAGCAGACGCCGGAAGTAGTGGCGTGCCGTTATCTGCTTGGCAGCCAGCCAGGCCGGGTCTGAACCACAACTGGCCAGCTTGCGGGCCGCAGTCTTGGACATGGACAGCCACATCCAACCGTAGCAGACATAGGCAAGAGCGTTGAGATAGTCAACACCGGCAGCGTTAATCACACCAGGATCACGGCGTGATTGCGACAGCAGTCGGGCGGTCAGTTCTTCGAGCTGGTCAACCGCATTGAGCAGGGTTTCGGCAAACTCATCCTCGGGCTTGGTTGAGCGCCTAATGTCGTCTAAAAGTAATCCCAGGTAAGCGCCATCATTCTGGAAAATCTTGCGCCCCAGCAGATCAAGCGCCTGGATACCATTGGTGCCCTCGTAAATCTGGGCAATGCGCACATCGCGGACCAGTTGCTCTTGCCCCCATTCGCGGATATAACCGTGGCCACCAAGCACCTGCTGGCCGGTGACGCAGCTTTCCAGACCAATATCGGTTAAAAACGCTTTGACTACCGGTGTCAACAGTGCCCCAAGGGCATTGGCCTTGTCTCTCTCTTGCTGATCGGGGCTGAATTTGGCAATGTCCAGCTGCATTGCCACATAGGTGGAAAACGCCCGGCCTGCCTCATTGAACGCCTTCATGTTCAGCAACATACGTCGGATGTCGCCATGTACCAGCAGCGGGTCGGCCACGTTGTCCGGCTGCTGGGCACCGCTGGCCGAACGCCCCTGCAGGCGGTCGCGGGCATAGGCCAGGGCCGTTTGGTAAGACATTTCACTGGCACCCAGACCTTGAATACCCACGTGCAGCCGCTCGTAGTTCATCATAGTGAACATGGCGTGCAGGCCTTTGTTGGCCTCACCCACCAGGTAGCCGGTTGCGCCGTCAAAGCTCATTACACAGGTGGCCGAGCCGTGGATGCCCATTTTCTTTTCAATGGCACCACAAGAGAGGGCGTTGCGCTCACCGAGCGAGCCATCAGGGTTGACCAGATATTTCGGAATGAGAAACAGCGAAATGCCTTTTGGCCCGGGCGGTGCATCGGGCAGTTTGGCCAGTACCAGATGGATAATATTTTCGCTCAGGTCGTGCTCGCCGCCGGTGATAAATATCTTGGTGCCGGTAATGGCGTAACTGCCATCGCTATTATCCAGAGCCTTGGTGCGAATAATGCCCAGATCGCTGCCGGCATGGGCTTCGGTCAGGCACATGGTGCCGCTCCACTGCCCGCTGTAGATGGGTGGCAGATAGGTTGCCTTGAGATCGTCGCTGGCGTGGGCATCAATGGCCAGACAGGCACCGCTCCCAAGGCTGGGGTAGAGGGTAAATGCCAGGCTGGCACTGCTGGCCATCTCATCAACCTGTGCGGCCAGCGCCTTGGGCATCCCCATGCCGCCGTACTCAGGGTTGCCGCCCAGTCCGGTCCAGCCCCCTTGGGCAAAAAGCCGGTAGGCTTCCTTGTACCCTTCAGGCGTTGTCACCTGACCATTATCCCACCGGCAACCCTGTTCATCTCCCGGGCGATTAAGTGGCGCAATGGTTTTTTCGGCCAGTTTTGCCGCCTCTGCCAAAATGGCATCCGCCGTCTCCCTGTCGATGCTCTGTCTCAGGGCGGGCCACTGCGACCACTGTTCATCGGCACGAAAAACGTCATACACGACAAAACGCATATCACGCAGGGGGGCTTGATAATCGGCCATGGTCAGTCACTCCCGCAATTATTGTTGTAGTGGGTATGCTGGCATAGTAACTGAGAGTGAGAATGCTTTCATAGTGATCACTGCGGTTGTTGTGTCCGGCAGACTCTTAGGAGTAGTCCCGAAATAACTTCCGCATTTATGGAATCTGAACTCCGTTCGGACTGAGCCTGTCGAAGTCCGGTGACAGCACCCTTCGACTTTGCTCAGGGTGAACGGAAACCGGGAAGT
>Ga0126343_10001116_pt1 | contig 12004 bp, 5 predicted proteins | sample Cyp2metagenome_FD_92531 | JGI IMG/M metagenome (GOLD analysis project Ga0126343, IMG submission 92531) | Coral microbial communities from Lord Howe Island, Old Settlement Bay, Australia - Cyphastrea 2 metagenome | ecosystem: Host-associated > Invertebrates > Cnidaria > Coral ... | reverse complement strand
GCGCTTTTCGCTATCCCGCCCCCCCTTACCCATTCCTTTTTTCACGTCCACTCAAAAGCGCGGTCGCATATCTCCATCTCTTATTAGCGAGCGTGAAAGGGACTGTCGCAAATAGTATGCTATCATTGCAGAAACGTTGACTTCGAATACTTAACTCGGAATACTGAGCTTCGTGTCTTTGCCTAGACAATATTTGAATAAAAGCGAGTCATCTGATTACACTGCAAACGGCGACCTAGCGATAAAATCAGTGTTTGTAAACGTCGTTTCCTCTGCCATTTTGAATTCTCAGGCGGGTTACCGCTATACCCTCGTTTCCCGTTCCCCGTTCCCCGTTCCCCGTTTCCTGTTCCCCGTTCCCAGCTCCCTGTTCCCTGTTCCCTGTTCCCCGTTCCCCGTTTCCAGTTTAAAGGCCATGTTACACGAAACGATTTTTCTTGCAACTTGCAACGCAACAAACGTTGCGTTGCAAGTTGCAAGAAAAAGTCCACGTGTAACACCCCATTTTGCAACTGCAATTGTTGCGTTGCGAGTTGCAAGAAAAGTAGAACGACCCTCTACTTTTCGCAACGTTGCGAAACAAGCTGCTTGCGTGTAACATCCCCTCAGCAACTTGCAACACAATTTTGTCAGAATGGGCCAATCAGAGCTCATCTTTCGCACGCCTAGCGCGTCCGCCATCTTGTTTGTTATTGTACGCATTGCAAGTTGCGAAAAAAGTTGCAAACGTGTGACACCCCCTCTGCAACTTGAAAGGTTTTTTATTCGTCATCGTTGCGTTGCAAGTTGCCAGGAAAATTGCTTCGTGTTACATGGCCTTAATTAAGTAACATCCCGCGCCTCCGTGTAACATCTTTCCAGAGAGAGAGGAACATGGGAAATAATAATGGTTGCATGTTGTTGCCCATTCTCGTCCCCATCGCCCTTTTCTCATCTCTTAGCCGGCAAGGCCTCGGCACGAGAAATCGAAGGCTCTTCGATTCTCGTGCCGAGGCCTTGCCGGCTAAGAGATGAGAAAAGGGCGATGGGGACGAGAATGGTTGTTACCCTGGCTCATTGCTTCTTTGGACTTCGGTGATTGCAGGTTCGTTTTTAATTTTTTGTTGTGTATCCTGGATACAATGATTAATTTCTGTGATTTAGTCGGATTTTGCTGAGAATTGAATCGTGGCAAACGGCCTCACTCGCTCACAGAAGTGTTCTGATACCAGTTCAAGCAGTGGAGCTCTCCTTCAGTCCTCGGGCTGATATTTCACTGAGAGGTAGAATCAGAAAAAGTAGAGCTGTTTTCGTTCGTTTCATTGAGCTGTAATCGTCGCTCAATGCGCGAGGCTTGAAAGCTCTGCCTGTACTAGCAACACTCTTGTGAGATCACGGTTGTGTTAGCCAGTCGCTGTAAGCTCGCTCCAGTTTTGAGTTACGTTTGGTTAATTTTTCCATCACCCACTTCCCAATAGATCAGAGAGTCTGTGAATCAACTCGTCTAACTATAGCGATACTCACTGTTTACAAACAAGTCTGTTGATACTTAAATTTTGCCAACCATAGAACAAAGGAATCCTTTGTTTCGACAGCCAATAAACCTCTGGTTGGCACATTAATGACAATAGGTGACGTAACGATGAGTATCGCTATTCTTTTCTCAGTGACATGATTTCATCGTCTTAAGAACTTCATTTAATTATATATGTCGTTTTTGAGCGTGACAGAAGGCAATGCTAGAATAATTATGCTTCTGGCATGTAGTTAAATACCCTGCGAGCAGAGGTCTCTTCGATCGGGTAGTAGTTATATTCACACATCTGATTTTATGTCATGATAAAAGATGACAAACCAGAAAGAGAAGATCAAAAGTTCGTGGCAAGTAAATACGGAGAAATGAGTCGTGAACATATGATCACAATTTTGTGTATATGTGTTACATTTTGAAAACAATGAGACTGCATTTTTTGAACGTAATTTACGACATATCAGACGAGGAAAAGAGTCAGAGACCAGACCAAAGTTCTTAAGAATTACCCAGTGTGAAACTAACTACAACACTTAATTTTTAAATGACACGGTGCTTAACGTAAGACCAGAAACACACAAGCATAGGTAAAGATAGCAGTTGAAGCAGCGTGGCTTGGTTAATCCTATCTGTCTGCCAACAAACAGTTTGATAACAAAGTGCCCTATTCTGACCTGCCTCGTGTCATGCTATTGCGCACTCAGCTCCGAGGGTGAATTCAACGTAACGTACTTTGTCATGCAAGAAAAAATGGTTTTTTTCCGATATAATATGAACTGCTTTATAGACCAAGCTTATTCGGTAAAGATGGTCCAGTGATATTGGCACCAAGTTCTTTTTTTGCGTGTTACCTTGACTCCCATCTTGATCCATAAACACATGCAACAAAAGAAGGCGAGGCTAATGTCTAGCTCTCTAGCTCTAGCCCTATTCAGATCTCTCGCCGGTCAACGCCAGGAGAGCTCCATCCAACGACTATTCCCTTGTCTACTCGGAACAGAGAGTTTCTTAACCAGAAACCTCCCCCACAGCCTAATTAGCTATACAACTTGTGTACTGTGTACCGTGACCTGCATGAGTATAGCATATACCCCCTATATACCCCCTATGAATTAATATACGCGTGGTGCATATTTCTCTGCATTCTCTACAAGACCTCGTTCTCGACCACGAACCATAGTTTTTTTGTTTTTTAAACTTTAAATTTATTTACAGGATTTACACTCACACTACTTACATCACTTCACTACTAATACTTACCCTACTTACAATAACAATTACGAAGTTTACGCTACATTAACTAGCACTACCAACAATACTTATTTAACAATAATATTATTCACCAAAGTGGAGGTGAATAGTGATGGTAATTTACCAAGCCGTGAAGCGGCGAGGTAAATATCCATCACTTTCACCGACACTGAGGTGAATAATAATTATTGTTTTAGCGGACCAAAACATTATTTTATGTGCGACAAGGGGTCAGAAATTTAAAAATCTTTCGCGCCGGTTTGCTCGGAGGTGAATAGTGCTTGCTAATCACCTCCAAGTTAATCAATCAGAGCGCGCGAAAAGCACTATTCACTTGTGTGGTATATACTAAATTGCAATATATCACACGAACCGTGTTTTTTTGGTTCAGGTTCTCAGATGCAGCACAACGCCAGCAGTCAAATGGCGGCGATAGACGAAAAACATCACAAAAAGCTACAGTGGCTGAGACAAAACCGAGATGCGACAAAGGATGATGTAAGGAACATATATGACAACTGGGCAGCCGAGTATGACAAGGTATGGTAAAGACAGGTGTAGCCGTTTTGTATTGTTGTAATCATAGTGTTGCCCATATATGGAATGCACAGGGAGGAGGGGGGGGGGCGTGAGGCGGAAGGAGGGAAATTAGTGTGCAAGAGAGCCTCATTATGTAACTGAGTGGCTTTGACAGCTAAAGATTAATATTTTGGTTTCTGTACTACTGACAGTTCACGTATTACCCTTAGAGCGGTTTTCAATTAGACAATTACTTTGGTTTTGGTTTTACCACGGTTTGATAGAGCGATTTTCAGTTGAGTGTCGAAAGTAATAATATTGGACAATTACTTTGGTTTTGGTTTTGGCTTTTTGGATTGGCTGAGTAGTCTAATTGGTAAGTAATTGGTTTGGTTTTGGTTTTACAACACTCAATTGAAAACTGCTCTAACAGAAATGTTAGAAACTTATTGCAATTGCTTAAAAACATGTAAATAATAATTTGATCACTGTGTAGAGTATATTGAAGGGCTTGGGATCATTCTGAGATAGAAAAAGATATTGTATAATTATCACAAGAAATGTGGACTAATGTAGTTACTGGCTTAATCTCCTGGCTTTTCCCAAGACGCATAAAATTCTTAAAGTGGTACTACCACGAAACTCGCATCTTTCCTATTGCAGCTATTTTAAAACATAAACAAGTAGTCTGTGCGAGAAGAAACATGCTGTTTACTATATTCAAATATCTTTTTTCATTCCAAAGACATTCAGGTTTTTAAAATATGCAAATTAGACCAGTGATGATGTCTTACACTCAACCAATTTTTGATCAAATATGATGGAAAAAGGTATCTCAGCCAATAGACGTATTCGGCTAACATGTTTACATCCTTGTTGCCACCCAATTCAGATCATGTGATGATTCATTTGGAAGGTTACAATTGCTCTGTTTGCACATACTCTCATGCACTCAGTTGTGTGTGACAAATTGCACAATGGTAACCTCCCAAATGACTCATCACGTGATCTGAATTGGGTGGCAACAAGGATGTAAACACATCAGCCAAATACATCTATTTGTATCAGAAATGTTTGATTCTTTGCAGTAAGATTCTTCTAAATAAGCTTCACAATATGAGTGCTACAGTTTGGTTACCATGGCAACCTACTGGGTTCCAGACCTACCCAATATTAAAGGCATTTCTGACCACTTTTGGTGTTCCGTTTTCCTATTTGCAAATGGTGCCTCATTTGCTTGATCCAGCAAGCAGATAAAGAGGTTAGCTCAAGTTTGTGCCTCATTTTGCAAGCTGAAAATCACGAAAATATTGAAATCAAGTGAGTGGGGACTGGAGAAGAGTGAGTTGCCATAGAAACAGAATTTTTGTAGACCTTGGTGTGTTTCCTGTACAAGTAACCACTATTAGCCTACCAAGTTCCAATGGTCTGCGCTGCAAATTGACCAAGGTAGTTCTATTTATACACTTGATATAAAATTGGTTTGAGTGTATGACGTCATCAGTCATCTCATTTGCAAATTTTACACATTTAACTTACTGTTTCCCTCGGGACCATACATTAAGTGTTTTGTTATATATCAAGACTTTCCCTTAAACAATCATATAGCAAAAACAACAAACAAAGCGCTGTGCGGGCAACAACTGCGCAATTGTATCCCGTTTGGGATACATTTGAATTTGATCAGGGGCATGTGACCAAGAATCAGCCAATCACACAACTCATTTTGTCGAGTGAAAGTCTAGCTATATAACAATGTGAATTGGTCACCGTAAAGATACTATTGTTTCCCTGGCTGGACATAACAAATCTCATTTGCATATTTTAGTCATTTTTCAAACTTCAATATCTCTGCAACCAATGCAGATATTTGTAAACGGTAAACGGCGTCTTAAATCTTTCGTAGAATTCTATGCGATTAACCTAAAAAATCAAGGGGTAAAAATTTGATCATGGTGGCACTTTAATGACCGCCCGAAAGGGGTTAATGTCATGTCCTTGTCCCAGGCTCTGCCTCGACAAACCTAGGACAAACAAATCTTTACAAAAAAAAACCTTAAACAGGAGCTCCTGTCTTAAATCATTTCTTGATGAACTCAGAAAAAGATATTCTGGGTAAATCGTAATCGCGAGTATCACTACGATTTATGTCTTAAGGGAATAGACGTTGCGTCACCTTCGTTTTCTTTATCGTGAAGATCTTTGTCAAGCTGCAGCTTTTCAAATACGTAAGGGACGGACCATTATATTTTGAGTAGGGAGGGGGCTGGGCAATTTTCTATCGGTCGATTTTTTTCCTCCATGGCTTTTCAGCAGTTTTTCGCGGTGTAGAATTTTTGAAAATTGCTTAAAACTCCCCTCCTCCAGGGAGCCTCCTCGTCCCCTCAATAGGATAAGGGACCGTCCCTAAATGTCCCGGATATGTTGTGTTATTATTCCAGGTGTAGCAAAGGCAGTGGACGTATCACCAGTGGTAACCAACCACTGCCTGGACACTCTGTGCCTCAGAAAGCTCGGGTTTTAAGAATCGTCACCTATTACGCGACGATGATTGTGTTGTAATAAGATTTCAACAGACACGCGACTCCCGTATAAAATTGTCGGGAAAGCTCCTCGGACAATTTGAATTAAACCTCTTTAGGGAGAGCAGTCTGGGCTTGGCTCAAGCTTTATAAAGATACCAGTTACAACGAAATAGGCTCAATTACCAGCCGCTTTTATTACTTCGAGTGCATCCTAAAAGGTAATTTGACGGCTAGAGATATTGGCCAGACCACAATCCTTGATTTATACCCTGGACGAGACAATGATTATTCCCGACCTTTTCATATGCGAGTCTCCCACCGGGATGTAACGAGAGTGCATGGGTGTTTGATCCCTAACAAAGATGTGATGCAAATGCGGAGCAAATGAAGGGTGAATTAAGCTTGAAGTAAGAGAGACTCCTCTGCTCCCTCTTTGCTATCTTGCGACCGTAGCGTCAGCGCGCCAGTTTTCTTACGGAGCTTGAGCAACGACGGCGGCGACGCCGAGGACCACGCCAAGTGAAACTGAATTTATATTTCACCAGCGAAATTCGCAATTGCCTAGTTCTGTTAAGTACGCCAAGGGCTCTAAAAACGTGCTCAGGCTAAAGGTACAATGACAGCTTTCAATTCCAAATGAAAAATTAACCGTCGTCGTTCGCGTTCTTCAGACGACGCAGAACTTGGTCATTTCACGTTCTTGGTTTGCACAGCTATTGTTTTTCTCATTAAACCTTTTGTTTGGTGACGTTCTCGCTTCCGTCGTCGTCGTGGTCTTCTTAAGCTCCCTAATAGGGGGCGAGTCGGAACGGCGCACGCAAGAGAGAAGAGAGACGGACGCGTCTCATTTCACCCTCGCGCGCCACTCTAACACGCACGCCATATCACTTTCAGACTGTGCTGCACACAATTCCCTTCATGAACTGGAGACACATCGCACACGCATTAGATGTTGCAGTTTTGAAGACCTTTCCCTCCAAAAGAAAAGACGAAATTAAAATAATCGATGTGGCGGCAGGAACTGGGCTTGCCGGTTTGGAGCTCGTTAAACTTGGGTACACCAACATCGATGCACTGGATGTGTCACAAGAAATGCTTAACGAAGCAAAGAAGAAAAATGTGTACCAGAGGTTGATCTGCTGTCATCTTAGTGACCAGACGACATCAGAGATTGAAACGGGACAATATGACGCACTAACTTGTGTCAACGCTATTGGTAACAAGCACATCATACAAAACGCTATCACGGAAATGTGCCGGATTGTGTCTAAAGGCAAGCAACAGCTGGATATTTATACTTTATTGTATCTTTCTGGTACGCTTCGGCAGGTTATCAGTTGGTTGAGCCATGGTTCGTAATTTGGCGAGACGTATACGTAATCAAGTCAATTTAACAATTGACGTCAGTTTTTTATGCTTCTGTCCTGTTATTGATCATGAATTTCGTCATAACATGGTCAAAGTAGCTGTGGATCCACGAGTAGGCATTTATAGATTATGCTAGCATAATTTTTGGCATAATTCGAGCAAACTGGCATAATTTCTGCCAAGTAGAGATGCTAGCATAATTTGCGCATTTTGATAATTATCAGATCATTTTTGATGCTATCATTTGATAATTTTTTGTCTCTAGTCTCAAGCACTTGGTGACCTTAATCGATATTTAAAGTTTTAGTTAAACTAGTAGCATTTGTAGTTCACTGTGAAGCACTAAGCCCGGGTCTGAGGTGCACCGAAACCGGAAGTCACATTTTAGCCATGTCGATCCCAGTACCTCTCATTAGGCAAGGCTACAATATGGCGTCGGCCAAACTGAACCACATGTTTATTTGAAATTAATTGTGGATTTGTTGCGTTTCTTTCCTGTAGACGAACGGCTTCTAGTTATAAAATATATATTTTGGACTTATTTGCATTTTTTCAAAAAGCGTAATTTGAAAAAACGGTGGCATAATTTGGAAAAAAGAGCATAATGTTAGCATAATTTGGCCAAGAAAAAAGCAATGCTGCTAGCATAATATGCCACTTTTACTAGCATAATCTATAAATGCCTATCCAAGAGGCGATAGCCGAGTGGATCCACAGACTACTTTGACCATGTTATGACGAAATTCATTGTCAATAACAGGACAGACGCATTAAAAACTGCCATCAATTTGTTATTTACGATAATTGTCGAATTGCGCGCTCTCGCTCGCTGACGCGTTGCATGAATTTCAAATTCATGTGTCTGTCCGCATATTGACCATAAAAATTAGGCAATGAGCGCGCGCTAATTTCTGCAGTTATCGTAAAAATGCCCATGGAGGGACCAAACGAACCAAAAAGTTTTTACTATATCCAAACTTAAACAAGTGACCATGATATTGTAGCTAGATCAGGTCAGTAACTTGATATCAGAAGAGCAAACTCGGCTTCTGCCGGATTGTTCAATAAAATATTTGATTTATTATATGGCTTTCGGGGAAATTGTCTTGCGGGACAGTGGGTAGTCCCGAGTGGGCAAGATAGCGCTGCCATCTTGCGCGTTATAGTAGCCAATCACACAGCAGGAGTTGGTTTATCTTGCTCCCTCACGGAGCTAGCCATATACTTAAGTCATATAAAATCAACTCTTCAGCAACTGTGGTGATCGTTGATACTTATGGGTCATGACGAAACTGCAGCGGCTGCAATTATAGATATACCAGGGGGCAGTGCGTCGTTCATTGATCCAGCCGGAGATCACCTCTGATGATCGGAAGGATAGATCCACGTTTTTGCCGTCGATTGCAATGATTGCAGCAAATGTTTCGATTATATGGAGACCATCTTTGACCAAACAACTTGCACATTTTGGATTTTCATGTGCAACACAGGGTCCTCTGTAACCGTGCGTTTTGCCTCAAATATTTGTAGGGTGAGAAATTCTTTCATTGCTTCTTCACTTGGCAGCAATTTAATTTACCTTGTTTACTTTTTATTGCAGGAGGTTTGCTTTGTTTTGATGTTTTCGACGAGGATATGATAGAATGGCAACAAAAGCTGCTAGAAATGGAAAATTCCGGGATTTTGGAATGTGTTACAAAAGAGCGAGTTCCCCTTTACAACGTCGAAGGCTGTCAAACAGACACGAATGCGTTTGTGTTTAAAGTACTAATGAACTAAATTTACGCAAAATCAGTGAAAGTTGTTGAACTTATTTTTTGTCGCTTTTCCTCGTTCAAATTTCATGATCGAATTTTTTTCCTAACAAAGTGGACGATGTTCCATGTAAATTGAAATTGTAGATAAAGAACTATTCCAATATGCCCTGTTTGAACCTCCTGTAACCTTAGGACTTCTCACTAATCTCTGGGGACGAGCTAGGTTGCTTCAGAAAGGACACTTAAGGGTGGAAGGTTGGGAGTAGAAACTAACCAACTCAGGCGTATAAATTGGAGGGGTTGGGGGAAGAGGAAGAGAATTACACCACTTCCCCGTTTTTTTTCCCGAATTCTCTTTCTTCTCCCCCACCTTCACCTTTATACGCCTGCCACTCGGGCTAACAAACTCACCCCATAAATACTAAATCACTCGATTACACAAGCCCCAACTGAAGCGTCTTTATGCAGAACACGGCATACAGACCTCGGTAAGCTATTTGTAGTTTTACTCTCTACAGATTAGGGACTGTTACTGCAAGAGCGCAGCTTTAACCACTACAAGAGGGACATTACCGTCGTTTTCATCTAAGCGTGGACACGTGACAGAGAAAACATGTTCTAACTGGGCGCAAACGTGACAAGCTTGGTAACCAAACATTTCAAGTTCTACGGCCGTTAAGCAAACTTTCGCGCCAAAGTTGGAAAGCTTTCGAATTTGTTGATATGTTTTCGATACACAAATACTGCCGAGACTTCAAACCAGGTATTCCTCTTTCAAGCATTTCAGAAATGAGGTGATTCAGATGGCGGCTATGCGACAATCAAGTGAAATACGTGAAAGGTATCGTATAAACCGTTCGTTTTAACAGCTGTAGAACTTCAAATGTTCGGTTACCAAGCTTGTCACGTTTGCGCCCATTTAGAGCATGTTTTTCTGTCACATGTCCACGCTTAGATGAAAACGACTGTAATTATTGCAACTGAGGAAATCAGAACAGAACACAAGAACACTTACTGACTCCTCACACTACATGCTATTAAAAAGAAACACTGAAACAAGTTACAGACTTAAAACCGTTAGAGTCAAGTTCAGTTCTAGTGATAAACATGGTACAAAATCCAACATGTTTTTCTTCAAATCCCAAACTTTCGACGCGACGTTCATTTTCACGGGAGAGAAAGTAGGTGGAAGAGCTTTCGAAAAAGGCTAGACAGCGCTCTATCGGAGGTTAGGTTTCTCTTTTAACCGAAAGAGTTACATTGCTGTAAGCCAGCCTAAAAATGAAGGTGACAGGTTATTTTCGTAAGGCGGTCAACATCTGTTCAAACGACAATCTGTAACGTGGAGAGTAAACTTTGGATGAGGAGACGAGCGTCTTCCAAGTCCTCGCTGTAAACGAAAAAACAACAAAATTATAACCAAGTAGATAAAATTCAAACGGAGAGACAATAAGTTAATATGTAAAAGTTATAATATTCTGAGTCAATGTCTAAATTTTTTAAAACGAATCCGAACGAACACAACAACAACAACAACAACAACAACAACAACAAACCTTCGTTCTGAGCTGCCGCTGTCTTTTAATCTTTCATTAATGTGAAGGGCGCAAATTTTAATCGCGTTAGTATCAGCTTTACCTGCCAAAAAAAGAAAGGAGTCGACTTGATAATGACGCAGTATTCCTTCCTTTCCAAATATCAGGATAAAATGTAGCAGAACTAAAGGCGGGTTCATATTTCAGTTGGAAATACATATTAATTTTCTTTTACTGTTCTCTAGTGATTGTTCCTTCACACTTCACTTATACTGCGGCGTACTTTTTGTAATTCTACACGTCAAAAGAATGAGCCACTGATCGACCGAATCACTGGGCAATATAGCTCTATCAATTAACACTAACCTCTTCCTAACCGAGCGCGAGGGCCGTATTGGGGAATATTGGCCTGAGGTCGTGGCAGTACGGACCGAGCGCAGCGAGGTCCGTACAAAAACGACCGAGGGTCAATATTCCCCAGTACGGCTCAAGCTACCTAGGTTACTGAGACACCGTTTACACGGACGCAGTTTCATTTATAACCGCATCGGTTTCGATGCGGTTACACCTTTCGTTTACACGGCACCGGTTCGAATTCATTATCAGAACCGGGTCGTTTTGAAAACGCTTTCAGAAGTGGAACGTTTTTAAAACGCTACGGTTTCATTGATCGTGTAAACGGCGAAACTGCATCGATTTAAAAACGGTCTGGCGCGAAATTGGCTGGCTCGCGAAGTGTCGTTTTCGATGCGGTTTCCAGGTCATGAAACCGTTTCGATTGGAAACCGCGTCCGTGTAAACGCAGCCGAAGTAGTTTATCATATGGCACTCGGGCCATGCTAGTTTTGAATTTTCCGGCTTTCTAAAACAAAGAAATACACAGCTTATGACCATTTCCACGGAAACGGTCCGTATGGCAAAAACCCGACCAAGAAAGTACAAATCAGAACGCTCGGTTTGCCTTCCCATCTAATAAGACGGAATAAGTGAAACGCAAGGCATGGATTTAACCCAACACAGACCTTGAAGCGCGCCTAGAAGGGAAACAGCCGCCCTCAGTGTGACGATGTTTTCATCAAGCGCTCCTGACAATACAAGATGTTTAACCTCGAACATGAATGATCTATAAAGGAAAAAAAGAGACAAAACTTAGAGCAGATCATGCAGGTCCGGTTTACACTCTGTCGGAGAAATTTGAAAGCGCAACAAAAACCTGTTATTTTGGATTTGTGATTGAGGAAAACTCGGCCAGGAAAATCACATCACTATCGTGATGCCATCGTTTTCCAAATTTCAAAACTCCGCTTTCAAACTGTTTCCCGTCCGCACTAAAACGCAGAGCCAGTGTTTTAAAATTGCCTCGATTTGAAGAACGTTTTTGTAAAGCTCCGTTGTCGTGACGGATTAGTAGAGAGCTTAAAGTGCCTATGAAGTAAAAAAATTTTTTGCCCTGTTTGCTTGCTTATGTCTTGTTGAACACAGCTAAACGGTTTTAACCGATCAAAAGCACTTTCTTGTCGTATTTTTTGAAGCTCGAAG
>Ga0126343_10001115_pt1 | contig 12009 bp, 6 predicted proteins | sample Cyp2metagenome_FD_92531 | JGI IMG/M metagenome (GOLD analysis project Ga0126343, IMG submission 92531) | Coral microbial communities from Lord Howe Island, Old Settlement Bay, Australia - Cyphastrea 2 metagenome | ecosystem: Host-associated > Invertebrates > Cnidaria > Coral ... | reverse complement strand
TTGCTTTTTGTTTACTTATCCTTACAGCTGCTTCACCTACAAGAGCTGCACCCTTTACCAAAGCTTGTTCTGCAGTACAGACATGTATGTTTCGCTGATGTTAAATAGATACCTTCATAGGGTAGGGTGGGGAGAGCTCGGAGCCTGAAGCACCTTAAAATCATACACTGTACTCTGTAGTTAATAACTGCTCGAGTTTGAACGACCTAAGCAATATATAGAATGGTTGGAATTGAAAGACTATGCGATACCACGAAACGTACTGTAAGTAAACCTGAGAGTAATCGTGATACTCACTGGAACAAGCACTACATCTGTTAGCCTGCCTTTTCTCATTTTTTTTTGTCGACAGTTAGTAAAGCTGAAGTCGACCTATTTTGATGGAATACTCTCACATGTCCATGAGGTAAATGCCATTTTCTTTCTCGAAGCATTAATCATTTGCAACAATACATTTTTTCGGCTCTTTAGGGTATGTAATCATATTTTGCTGTTATCTCCTTTTTCCCGTAGGGAATTCTTTTAACAAGCTGGTGAGTTCGTTGAGAGATAAGTAAATTAGTACTCTCTGATGAGTACGGCTTTGTCACGATTTACATTTCTGATAATTTGAACATTTTAATCGCCTCAGCTGTCGAAAACTGAGCTTTGACCCGACCAAAGGGTGTGCACATAGAAATGTCAGGAAAGAATCGTAAAAATCTAAGTATAATGAATATAATGCCGTAACGCTCATAATTGTAGAATATGGACTGATGAGAAAGTGTCTTTTTTTGTTTAAAGTCACTCGTTCTATTTGCAGGGACCAAACAGCAGCGGCTACTGGACGACTTACGTCAGCAAATCCAGTAAGTGTTTTGGGGCTTGCTGCTGATGTATATCACTGTTAATTCAACTACATACTAACTGACATTTTCAGCTAATTAAATTGAAGAACAAAGCAAAGTCCGGTGGCCTTTCACTAAAAGCTAATACCGTAATACTACCCATTGCTTCTATTAGTAAGTACCTCCATCACTTCGTATGGTGGTGTCTACATTACAGGGGCTTATTGTTATAAGTGTTACAACTATCTTCGGTTTTCTTGTAGAACCTTCAGGCCATCCCAAAACAAGTTATTGAGGTATCTGGAATCAAGAAACAGCTCATCGTAGGTACGATATAACATTGCTTTTTCCGTTTCGGCTTCAGAATCAAAAGAAACGCTCTTCGACAATTTGCACAAAAAGAGCTGTATCTATTGAAAGTCTTCCATGGTCGAGGAAAACCGACGTGATGGCGAATCTTAGATAAACATGCTCAGAGAGCTTCTAATTAATTCTCTTCACACAATCAGAATTATCTAAGGCTCTTAAAATGCTTTTGTTTTTAATGTTGACTCAATCATATTATCGGAAATGGGATCAGCAGTCTGTGTGTCGTTGCCGTGGGAAATGGTTGGATATACAGTTCACAACATTCCGAGCCAAATGATACTTATTTCTCACAAGGCTCACTGTTGCTAGAGGACGGATCTACAGGAAGATGTAACAGATGAATGAACAGGTTACGCGAGGTGACGTCTAAAGACGGTTTCTATCTTTTCTATCTTTTGAAACATTAGGCAAACCTGAAGAAGTGGTAACCATTTATGCAAGGGATGCTTACAGGAGTAAAGAAGGCTGGTTATTACTTGCAGCAGGTATTTGCTGCTCAATTATCCTATTTTTGTTTTAGATACAAAAGCCTGCTTATGACTCAGTGCAGTAAAATATCTTCAGTAGTATTGGTCGTATGTACTGCTTCTCTTTCTAGACTTTCAGTCCATTGAACTTCGCTTACTGTCCCACCTGTCTGAAGACCCGTCGCTGATACAGATCTTCAATGATAAACAATGTGCAGACGTATTTACCACACTTGCCTCACAATGGTACTGTAATAATTTGATTGCTTCTTTAAAAAATATTCCTGTTTTACCTTATTTACTGTTTGCATTCTCATTACCTAAAAAAGGATCGATCGTCGTGCATTGAATTGAGTTTGAAATAAAAGAAAGTTTCTCCTTATTCTTCAGAGCTCTGTCTGATGTATTACAAAAACTCTATGTTTAGGTTGGGCAAAAGATGTGAGGAAGTTCAGGTTCATGAGAGAGAAAGGACCAAACGAATTGTGTATTCTGTGATCTACGGCGTTGGTAAGAAGAGCCCGGCCTATACAATATACTGCTTTTTAAACTTTTTCCTACAAGTGCTCTCCTCTCTGAGTAGCACTTGAAAGCATAGTCATCGTGTATGTTTTTTTGGTTAACAATCCATCGATATTGGTTTTACAGGAAGCGAAAAGCTTGGGCATACCCTCAAAGTGAGTGCTGATGAAGCAAAAGGATTCATGGACAGCTTTTTAGGTGTGTTGACAATCCTTGTGTGTTTCTGCTTTTTAATAGCAATCGTTTGTTTTACTTGTACTGAAAAATTATTTATTTATCATACTGTACACATGTCTGTAATAAACTATGCGTACTTTGAATATTTTCAGGGAGATTTCCAAGAATAAAAGAATTCACCCGACGCAGTATTGAGAGTTGTCAAAGAAACGGTTTGTAATAGAGTAGCTTTTGTACTAACTGAGTTCCGAATTGCTTTGCTCATTTCCAGTGTGAATATAAGCTCAGTCTTTAAAAGGTTAGACAAACGAGCAAAAAACTGGTCCCAAAACAGACAAAAACTTGTCCTTTTGAGCGAAGGGTTTATGGACCTCACCAGAAACGTTAGGATATGATGTAAGCTTACTCTTGTAACAGAACTTTCCCTGTGGCCCCCAGTCAACATACGTTTGCTTTCTGTCCACAGGCTACGTCTCCACCATTTTGAACCGAAGGCGATGGCTGCCACATATCAAGTCTCATGACTTCACCCAAAGATCGCAGGCTGAACGACAGGCTGTCAATTTTATCGTGCAGGGTTTGTGCATGTGTAAATCCAATCTAGTCATGTTGGACATGATTCTGATGTCTGTTTAATTTCTCAAGAGTGGTATCAGAACTTTACCTGAATTCTGAATATCTGAAGTTAACATTTCCACCTTCAGAATGCATTTTCCTGAAATTTGAATATTTTCCCTTGCTTCGAAAGTCTCGGGCATTTCATCAGTTTAGTTCATATCTCACTGGTTGAATTACCTCATTGGCATGTTCCAAAACGCTTCCAAACCAGGTTTTGAGGCGTTTCCTCCTTGATAAACTAAAGGATCAGGCTCGTTGATTTGTAAAATTGTGTTTGAACTGATTTAAGGTTCTGCGGCGGATATTTGCAAAGCAGCGATGATTCAGGTCATGAGTGCCATAACCGAGGATACCTCTCTGCACGCAAGGTAAATAACTGTTTTCGCGAAGTGTTTCATAAATAGGTTGCTCTGCAATATTTTAATAGACTTCAAATCGACTTTTTGGCGGCCATCACACCCTCATCAAGACACGCGATTGTTTACAATAGAGTGTTCCTTTCGCTCAATTGTCTCCCTTTCTCATTTTACGCGTTTTTTTCACACGCAACAGTCGTTATTAAGCATTTTCTATTAGAGCGGTTTTCATTTGAGTGTCGAAAAGTAATTGGTTTTTCGTTTACTACGCTACGCGATTGGCTTAAAAAACTCGTGCCACTTTTTATTCAATCAGGAGTAAATCCAAAACCAATAGTGATTCACTCGTACGCGTTTTCCCGCGCTTTGCGTCAGCTACATGTAATTACTTAGTGTTTTGATTGGTTCACTTGATTATCTGTGTCCTTTGTGATTAGCTAGAGCGATTACTCTGGTTTTGGTTTTACGACACTCAATTGAAAAAACCGCTCTATTTGGCGTTTTTAAGTGTAAGTAAACGACTCAAAGCTTGCAGCATCAAAATAGTGAGATAAACTAACGCTGCCTTGTATAAATAATGGTGTGTTCCGTTATTATTGTTCTTCATAGACTGCTGTTACAGATACATGATGAACTTCTTTTGGAGGTCCCTGAAGATGAAATTAACAAAGTGACAGGTAGCATATCAGTTTTCTTATGTTTTTCTACGAAACATTATGCGAAGAATAATGTAAGATGTCTGTTTATGATTGCAGCAAGTGTCAAATCAATCATGGAGTCTACTGAGAAACTGTGTGGTGGCAAGGTCAAGCTTAAGGTAGCAACAGTATTATCATTGATGGAAGTCCTAAACTGAGACTTGAAATACTTGTAGTCAGCGGAAACAAGAATGAAGTGCAATTTCAGCATGTTTTGGCGTAATTGGGAACTAATTGTAATTTTAAAAATATTTGGTCTCTACTTAGAATTCATACTTTTGCCAGTCATGATAAGATTAGAAATCTGTTACAACGAAACAACATATCCCAACCCAGTAGGGAATCCATTTTAACACAGCCACTTATTGTATACTTGCCTCTCTCATAGGTACCTCTTCCAGTGTCTATCAGTACTGGACAGACATGGGGACACATGGACACCTACCCTGCTTCAACCCATTGCCTAACGCCTTTACAATAACACCTCTAGAGTAATATATACATGCTTTTCTTGTAACAGCCCTTCCCTAAATCAAAGTCACACAGTAAAGCAAAATTTAATCGACTAGTGTAATAACGTTTTTCAGACTGAGAGCAGCGGAGAAAAAAGCCTTTTTCTTTCTCGTCGGTCCGTTGAAAAGCAATGTACTTGTTGTAAAATAACACTAAACTTTAGAGCGAAGACAATTTCAGACGAAGTATCTTAATTAATTTACGAAGAACTTTTGCGGGCGACAAGAGGAGCCCACAATCCTAATCTCAATGTTGCTTTTACAAACCAATGCGTGGCAATTATATAGTCTGGCCCTGACTCGATTTTGCTCACTTCGTGAGTCTTCCACTACGAATGTATGGAATGTATGAAATGTAATTGAAATCGAGAGTATCAACCAGGGACATTTCCTGTTCATGCCTCATTCCTCCTCAGACGAGTTGCGGTACTTTCTTCCTTGACCTCAAGCGTGGAGCGAAACGTGGAGCGATAGCGTTGTTCCTCCTTGGAGCATGTTTTTACACCAATAAGATTATAACTTTTGTTGCATCACAGTCATGACGTATGGGTGGGTCGTAGGGGTGGGTCCCACGGGTGGGTCGCAGGGGTAAGTCTCATGGGTGGGTCACACGGGTAGGTCGCACGAGTGGGTCGCAGTAGTGGGTCGCACGGGTGGCTCACGCAGGTTTTTCACAGTGATGTCTTGCAGTGGCGAGTCGCCCAAGTGAGTCGCAGTAGTGAGTTGCAGTAGTGAGTCGCAGTAGTGAGCCGCAGTGGAGAGCTGCAGTAGTGAGCCGCAGTAATGAGCCACAAAAATGAGCCGCAGAAATAAGCAACAGAAGTGAGCCGCATAAGTGAGCCGAACAAGTGAGCCACACTAGTAAGCCGCACTAGTAAGTCGCAGAAGTGTGTCGCAGAAGTGAGTCGCAGAGGTGAGTCACGGAAGTGAGTTGCAGTAGTGAGTCGCAGAGGTAAGTCGCAGTACTAAGTCGCAGTAGTGACTCGCTGGAGTGAGTGGCAGTAATGAGTCGCAATAGGTATAGTCACAGAAGTGACTTACACAAGTGACTCGCGGTAGCGAGTCGAAGCAGGGAGTCGCAGTAGTGTCTTGCATTAGTGAGTCGCAGTAGTGAGTCGCACAAGTGAGTCGCACTAGTGAGACGCAGTAGGAGGCCACACTAGTAAGTCGCAAAAGTGAGTAGCAGAAGTGAGTCACAGAAGAGAGTCGCAGTAGTGAGTCACAGAAGTGAGTCGCAGTAGTAAGCTGCAGTAAAGAGTCGCAGCAGTGAGTCAGAGCAGTGAATCGCACAAGTGAGTCGCAGAAGTAAGTGCAAGTAGTGAGTCGCACTAGTAAGCTGCACTAGTGAGTCACAGAAGTGAGTCACAGTGGTTAGTCACAATGCCAAGTCGCAGTAGTGAGTCTCAAGGATGAGTTGCTGTAGTGAGTCGCAAAAGTAAGTCGCAGCAGTGAGTCGAAGTAGTGAGTAGCTGAAGTGAGTCGCAGCAGTGAGTCGCACAAGTAAGTCGCAATAGTGAAAATAAAAACAAGAATAACAATAATCGCAATAGTGACTTGCAGTAGTGAGTTGCAGTAGTAAGTCGCAGATGTGTGTCACGGAAGTTAGTCGCAGCAGTGAATCACACAAGTAAGTCGCACAAGTGAGTCGCAGTAGTGAGTCGCAGTAGTAAGTCACACTTGTAAGTCGTAGAAGAGAGTCGCAATAGTGAGTCATAACAGTAAGTCGCAGATGTGAGTCACAGTAGTGACTTGCATTAGTGAGTTGCAGTACTAAGTCGTAGAAGTGAGTCGCAGAAGTGAGTCGCAAAAGTGAGTCGTAGTAGTAAGTAGCAGAAGTGAGTCACAGCAGTAAGTCGCAGTAGTTAGTCACAGTAGGGACTCGCAGTAGTTAGTCGCAGTAGTGAGTTGCAGTAGTGAGTCACATATGCAAGATGCACAAGTGAGTCACAGAAGTGAGTCGCAGTATTGAGTCGTACTAGTGAGCCGCAGTAGTTAGCTACACTAGTGAGTCGCAGAAGTGAGAAGCAAAACTGAGTCGCAAAAGTGATTGAGTCAAAGGAGTGAGCCGCAGAAATGAGTCGTAGAAGTGAGTCACAGAAGTGAGTTGCAGTAGTAAGTTGCAGTAGTGAGTCAAAGTAGTCACAGTAGTGAGTCGCATCAGTGAGTCGCAGCAGTATTTCGCAGAAGTGAGTCGCACAAGTGAGTTAGAGAAGTCAGTCGCAGTAGTGACTCGCACCCGTGAGTCGCAGAAGGGAGTCGCACAAGTGAGTCGCAGAAGTGAGTCGCAGTAGTAAGTTGCAGTAGTGAGTCGCAGTAGGGAGTCACAGTAGTGAGTCGCAGTCGTGAGTCGCAGTAGTGAGCTGCATTAGTGTGTAGAACAAGTAAGTCGCTGTAGTGGGTTGCCGAGGTGAGTCGCATTAGTAAGTCGCACTAGTGAGTTGCAGAAGTGAGTCGAAGAAGTGAGTCGCAGAAGTGAGTCACAGAAGTGAGTAAATTTAGTGAGTCGTTTTATTTAGTCGCACTAGTGAGTCGCATTAGCCATTCGCACTAGTAAGTTACAGAAGTGAGTCAGATTAGTGTGTCGCAGAAGTGAGTCGCAGAAGTGAGTCGCAGAAGTGACTCACAAAAGGGAGTCACAGAAGTGAGTCGCAGCATTGAGTTGAAGCAGTGAGTCGTAGTAGTGAGTCGCAGATGCGAGTCGCAGAAGAGTTGCAGCAGTGAGTCGCCCAAGTGAGTCGCAGAAGTGAGTCGCACTAGTGAGTCCCTGTAGTAAGTCGAAGCAGAGTCGCAGAAGTGAGTCGCAAAAGTGAGTCACAGTAGTAAGTCGCAGTAGTGAGATGGACACGTTCGTCGCACAAGTGTGTCGCAGTAATGAGTCGCACTAGTAAACCGCAGTATTAAAGCGCACTAGTGAGTCGTAGAAGTGAGCCGCAGAAGTGAGTGGCAGCAGTGAGTCGCAGTACTGAGTTGCAGTAGGGAGTTGCAGAATTGAGTCGAGGAAGTGAGTTGCAGAATTGAGTCGAGGAAGTGAGTTGCAGAATTGAGTCGAAGAAGTGAGTCGCACCCGTGAGTCGCACCCGTGAGTCAAAAACGAGCCCACAGCCTAATCTTGAGGTCGGTGGTCAGCGGCACTTTCTTAAAGCGTACAGAGCGCAGGGCCGACTTCAGGCAGCAAAATGTGCGCACAAATTTTTTTTCGAAGCGCATTTCACGCTAGCGTTTACTCGAACAAGCACTGTAGAACGGAGAGGCTGAACTGCAAATTTTCTGTCAGATATAAGTAATTTGCAAACTTAATGGTCCACGGCTCGCCACAAATGACTTGAACACGGTCCCAAAATGAATCAGAACTATTGCAGTTGCTATCAGAGTCTCGCTTAAGTACAAAACCATACGCATTTCTTCGAGAAATTAAGGTGATTCCTTAGTATTGCATTGCGCATCCCTACTGCGTACGCTATTTGCGTCATTTGAGCGCGCACATTGAGCGCGTGCCCTTACAAAACTGAAGAGATTTCCTTCAAACTAAGCTCGATAACGAGATAAATGCCCCTTTACTCGTAAACAAGCGTGGTGACCTATATTTTTTATTACATAAAAAAATATTGGTTATATTATCCTCTTTAGTTAAAAAATAAATAAAAAAATTTGTGGGAAGGAAAAAAAGATATTGACGAAAGCGTGCTCAAAACCGTTACTGCAATATGCAAATTATGATCAGGATAACAACAACTCTACGAACGCTTTACGTCCAAGTCGTTTTAAATGGTGTGATTTGTTCCCAACTTTTAGATGATATTGTTCTATATATGCTCGACACTTTCTACTTGTCAAGTTTTTTCCAAAGTTAAGTGTTACTTCAATAAAGGAAGTTTCGAGATACCGCAAAATGTAATGTGAACCGATGAATAATGCGCGTGATAAGCACGAGTACGGACATAAATGGGGTGAGACTGGCCCATCATATCTCTTAAGCGAGAATGGTGACTTATCATTTTTATTGTTCTTTTCGAAACAGTACTTAAAAAAGAACTTTCAGAGAAAGCTCCAAAAGAATTTATCGGTAACTTTAAATACTTTAAATACAGGGAAATTGTGTTCAATAAGTTATGTTATGATCATTTAGTCGTGTGATCAGCTGTGTGATGAAACCTGGGGCGTTTTCTATTTACAAACAAATTCGGAAAATCTCTACTTGGAATTTCCGTTTGGGAAGAGCGCGTTCCATTTCGACACCTTCACCGCAAATCCATTTGATAGAATATAGCCCCTTGATAATCTGTTACAGTCTGAAAACGATGCGAATAAAAAAGTAACAACAGCATACGTGGTTTCATTCCAACATGCATACACGCATTGTTCTGTCTTCACGTCTGTCATACACAGCGTAAAGGACAGTGGGCATGTTTAGCAAAGCATGCGCAGGAAAGAGTCAAAACGCGGCCACCGCATACCAAACAGAGCCTTTCTTTAGCCTCAACCGCGCGGTCATCGGGTTTAAAAGGCGTGCTATCTCTCAAGCGGTAGCACTACCACTCATGTTATTCATCCTGGACAAAAACTTGCACGAGAAATTGCACACGCCATATTGCCGTCCATAGACCAGCCAAGCAACCAGACTAGACAGCAGAAAGTTTGTTTTAGTGTACATATACCGGTTTATTTTCACGGCAAAAAGCACTAAAGAATACCAAGGAAGGCGACAATAATAAGAGCACAACAAAATCAACACGTACGTTAAGCACGGTTTTCAAAGCTTTACTGGAAGCTGCGAAACTATGAAATCACATTGAGATACATGCTCCAATAGATATGCTGGGGATTATGCTACGTAACCTTCCAAATTACTTTTATTGGACTTCTTTTGAAAACCTTTCTTTAATTAGGGAGGTAAAGCCATTTTCAGCAATTCGGTCGCATCACGAATTAGGATTTCCAGTCTGAAGAATGTTATGTGCTTTTAACAATAAAACCGTATTAACATAACCGATACAGAAAGCAAATATCTAAAGTTTTCAAATAATCTGAGAATACTGAAAAAATAAAATAAAGAGAAGAAGGTCTACCGTAAAGGACTGTAATATCAATAAATTTTAATCTGTCGTGGAAGCTGATAAATACTGACTTTATGATGTTATTAGGGTAGCAGTTTTAGAGTCTAGGGATGGCCGTTTAGTCTTCATCAATCATATGAAATTGGAGTAAAAGTAAATTAAGATAACACCAGATCATTTATTATGTATAAATACTGAATACAGGTATTGTTTTCAGCGATCACTGAATACACACTGAGAGACTTTAAGTTCGCACAGTAAACCCCAAGTACGCAGCTGATCTTGCAAATACTGTAACCCTAGACTGACTATTTTACAGGGCTTAGAATACGCGTTTGTCTAGAAAACGAATCGTTTTATTTAATTAATGAAAAGAGAGCTAGAAGAGAGCCTTAGCAGGAGCTTTATAACAGAGATAAGTGGGATTAACGTAGTTCACCACTAAGTTGATCAGTTGATGTGATCAGTGAACTTCAGTGAACTTGGCGCTAATAAGCTACTTTAGTGAATGTAAACAAATAAATAAACAATCTTTTGAATGAAGGTGACGATTCTATGAATTTAAAAATGTCTGAATGTGAATATATTGGAGCGTTAAAATCAAATTCAGGTTGTTAAATTAGCCGGAAATCTAATGTTTTAAGAGTACGGGGAGCTATAATCATCATCTCGATCTTCGATAGTTCGGCATGATAATCTAGTCCACTGGAAAGAAGCTTTAATCCTCGCCTGCTATAACAGTTGAAGGTAGCGCCCGTCAGATAAGCTCATCTGGCTTAAAGTAATGAGTGTTGAATCGTTTGGGTTATAAACATGCTGAATTCAGTATAGCGTTCCAGGCAGCTACATAGAGAATATTCACTAATTAAAACCCAAGAACATGTCCAAGCTGGCCAACTTGAAAAGTGGAAATCCTGCAAGGCTACCCCACGATATACCGGCAGTATTTTAATTTTCACCATTGCAAGCCGTTAATTGGGGGTGCTAATGTAATCCAATTTTTATTCACTAAGTAAAACCGAGACATTTCCGTCTTAATCTACACTCGGCAGTTAATTCGAAGAACCTTTCATGTAAAACGCAATTGTAAACAGCAATACATGTGCAGTTTGATTTGCGATTCATTGTGCATAATACACAAAGCCTTTCTTGACTTTGTCAAAACATTGCAAACGATTTTACACCAAAAATGTGATCAGCTGCTTTCAGTGTGTCATAGTTGTATAAACTGCAAAGAAATGGTGCTTTGACAAAAGTTTGAGATATTCTTTAATTTTCTCTCTGTTATTACAACTGTGCGGATGGCTTTGATAAATATTGGAATACCGCCTCATAAAAAGAGAACTACTTTACCAACATTCTGCAGGCCTAAGACGCAGCGAGCCCTATAGACGTTAACAAGAAACCTGTATTTTCCAAGACAACATGAAGACGTTTTTCATCGTTGTCTTCATGGCTTTGTGTGCCCAAGGCAAGTATACAGTGATTTGCTCTTCACTACTTATTCAATTGTCTTTCCTTACAAGGAATGCACTGAAAATGGAAGGGCCCGCCTCTGCCGGACAACCTAGACAAGTACAATTGCAGATTTTCACAGCCGTTTAACTTTCGTTTGAATTGATTTTACGGAGCTAGGTCATCAGTTTTCAGTGCACCTGAGAATAAAAAGACACCAAATAGCGTAAGAAGCAGATGAAACAGAGATAAGTTGATCAGCAGAAAGCCAAGTCGAACCGATTTAAACTTAATGAGGCCAAAAAAATTAAAAATGAAACGATAAATAAAGATTTTCCCAACGACGAATTCAAGTAAAGTTTTTGACAAGTTATTGTCCTACAGGATTGACTTTCGAAAGTGACTGTCTGTTAATGCTTTGCTTTGGTACCAACAAAAGAATCAAAGCCGGCATTATCGTAGTTTACACCCCCAAGACAGCTTTCCTGTATCATATGTAGACAGACACCTTTGAGACCAGGAAGATTAGCCGGCCCCATTAAATCACTTTACTGTTTCGTGTGCGGTCAGGACAAACTTTAAGGTCTGAAGCTTGCTCTTTGTATTTTACGTAGGGTGTCTTTCATATTAAATGTCTTTCAACTGTTAACATTTTCTTTACTGGCAGGAGACCAAAAATCTCCAAGACCTCCAGGATACAATACCTTCACGAAGAACTTCAGAGGAAGATCATCTTTGCAGACAGGAGGTGATTAAATTCATATTTGAAATACGTTTTATATAAATCTACATTCATTTTCATCATTTAAAATCCTGGCTAACCACATGACTGCTGAATCTGCTAACCTAGGGGTTTTTGTTGGCAGACATTGTTGAAGGAGATATTATGCTAGACAGCAAAACTGCCGCTCTGTACCGGGGAGAGTCGAGAAACGCCATGAAGAACGTGAACCT
>Ga0126343_10001114_pt1 | contig 12016 bp, 5 predicted proteins | sample Cyp2metagenome_FD_92531 | JGI IMG/M metagenome (GOLD analysis project Ga0126343, IMG submission 92531) | Coral microbial communities from Lord Howe Island, Old Settlement Bay, Australia - Cyphastrea 2 metagenome | ecosystem: Host-associated > Invertebrates > Cnidaria > Coral ... | reverse complement strand
TTCAGGGTTATGGAGGTGCGTGACACAAGTCTACGATCGAGTTTGTTGAAAAATATATACTTATCTCATGATTTCGAGCCTTTTTTGAAGTTAGATTATTAGGAAAAGGGCTTACGTAAATGCTTGTTTGTTCAATACTGATAATTAGTCGCCTAGATAGCCAAGATGTTAACACTCTTTTTCGGCCGCCATATTGGTGTACCACGGATGTACACCAACATGGCGTTTCCTTACTGGGCTCTGCAAATTTCTGCGAAACATTTCGACGAATATCTGAAGTTTGGGACAACGCACAGGCCTCAAACTTTGGAGAAGTGACTTATTTCGTTGCCTCCTATAACATCAAAATTTCTTAGCTTTTCCCACAGGATGGTTTTCGATTTATTTTTTTATTGCGTGACAGTGAAAACGATCTATTTAAATGCAACAGGTTCTATAGGTAGCACAAGCATCATGTACAGTATGTGAACAGTTTAGATCAGTATAACTCTAAAAGTCATAGCCTACGTGTAGCCGTACCCACCCCCCGAGGAAAAACGTTAGACTGTTAAACTTTAAGAGTGGTTCATTAAACGTCTTTTAGGTCATCGATTAGGGCATATTTAGGAGCTTTAATGCTAAACGGTAACACAAAAATTCATATACGGTATGCATTTTCCATTTTTTGGGGGTTCGTTTTCCGGTCGCACATGAAGCCACACGACAAGGCTTAATTCTCGTGTGAACACTGATAAAAGGCTTTTCTAAACAATACTGTCCATCAAACTTCTCATCTGACATGTTTGATGAATTTTTGTTTTCTTTGGGCGATTTTGGAAAAATCTGCCAGCTCCACCTACGGCCCGAAAAGTCTGCTATAGACATCGTGCTTAATTTGCCACTACATTATCATACTTTACAACTTTTTAATTAATTGGCATGAACATGTATATTACAGAAACAAGAAAAGGAAAAACAAATCACAAATTAATAGTACTTAGGGCTGGTTCATACTTTGACATAAGCATAAGCATAAGCCGACATACGCAGAAGCAGTGCGATGCAGATAATTAGCACCTTTAATTAGGGAAATTTCCAACAAAAGGTGCAAATTATCAACATCGTACTGCGTATGTCGGCTTATGCTTATGCTTATGTCAAAGTGTGATCCAGCCCTTAAGAGTAAAAACATAAGCAGGCTATGGGCAAACTACACTCAAGAGACAGATTGATTGTTTTAAAGATAAATTTTGTATTGCTTATAGAAACGATAAAAAGAAAGTTTTTTTTTGATTCGAAGGGTATAGATTCCCAGATTTTTGATGCTGGAAAAGAAAATGTAATAGCACCATAATTGTTACTTATACTTGGTCTATAGATATTAAAATTTGTCGCAAATCTGGTATCATAGCTACGATTGATTAATAAATTCTGAGTTTTACAAGATCAATAGTTGTTGCTGCACGCTGCCCACAAGTTTTTCTTTTAATGATTTACTTGTAGCAAATGCTTTCAGCGTTTGCATTTTGCCACGCGACGTTCGTAGCCACAATGTCTACACGAAGAATTGTCTCGTGCAAAAGCGAAAGCCCTTCGCAGACGGTATGCAAATACATCCAAGGACACTAGCCACTGCGGTAATTTTAAACGCTTATTTTATCTTATCTTATATTTGCAAGATTAAATTGTGAAGGAAAATGCATTTTCAAATAACAGTTAACAAAAACAAATTGTTTCCTTGGGCCAAGTAAAAAAAAAACACCTGTTTCTCGTCCCCGCCCGCTTCATTTTTTAGCGCCGCCTCTCTTTTTTTATTATTTTTTATGAGCAACGTTTTTATGAGCAAAAACCAACAAGCGTCACTTATACCTTGTATTTAGTTCACCAGAGTAATGTAAATTTTCACTGTTGACCCTTTGTGTGTATAAAAATTAAACAAACTTGTGTTTAATCAATATCTGATGTTTCGTTTTATTAATATTTGACCTAAGAGCTCCAACGTATCCCTGGGGGAAGGTAATAATGTGTAAAGAAAGCATGCAACAGGAAATAATAAATAACAAAAAAAAACCGCCCACCCGCTCTCTTTTTTATAGAAATCCGGACGAGGAACGTGTTTTTTTTAGTTGGCCTTATGTCTGTGTCTACCTACTCACGACGCAAGTGGCGTGGCGTCCACTGACAGGAAAAAAAAATTAAAAGTACACCGGCAGTCATCTTCCAGGATTCATGTCAATTTTTGCGCTGTGTTTTCTAAACGAACCATATCTTACAGTCACGCAGTATTTTTACCATCTTTTAGAGTTGAATCTTCTTCACTTAGCGCAACTAAAGAAGGGCCCGTACGCACTGGGCAAATTTTTGTTTATTTTGCGAAAAAATCTGCCACCAGTTGCCTTAGACAAGTGCGCCCGGTGAATTTTAAATCTACCAAATTTTGTCAAAGTTTACCAAACTTCAAAGACGCCGTCGTCCAGCCTCAGAGCAGGACAAATTTTGCCAGGCGTGAAATCTGACAGATTTGGTAATTTACACGCCATGATTTGAAGGGGAATGTCAATCAAGAAAATTTTATCTCTATTTTTAGTCGGAGTATTGAAGTCCGAAGCCCGCTAAAATTATTTCTGCAACCAGAACGTTGCAGTCGAACAAGGAGAAGCCTCCACTGGCGCAATAGAAGTAGCAACTGCTTGTGCTGGAGTTAAACAAATTCAAGGAAGAAGAAAAAAACTAGAACACAAGCAATAATATGTCGAGGCAACATATTCGATCGAAGCGGTTTGAGATGACTCCTCAGTGAGATCTCATGTAATCTTTCCTTCGAACAGCGAGCAAGCGATGGTGTTTATTTCCGTGTGATTGAAACTTGTGGTTAACAAATATTTTGCTGTGTATCAGTGCGCCCAAACTTGACAAATTGAAAATTTGGCAGAGACAAATTTTGCCGAGAATTTTGGAAGGGCGAAACAAATTTTATCAGTCCAGTGCGTCCGGACCCGAAAATATACTACCATAGACTATTCATGGAGTGCACGCCATTCTCGATTTTTTTCGACTCCATTTGCAAGAATCAATTTCCGGTCTTGGGATCATTTGCGGTCCAATTTGGGGATCATATGCGCGCCAGGTCAGGCTCGAAATTTAGGAAAAGGCAACTTGCTCGCCGTTCAACTTTTCTCTGAGTCAGTAGATGGTCAACTAGATTAATATGGGTATGTCCGACCCACTATTTGGATATGACCTTGATAATCGGCAATGGACAGAGCAAATAACGTGACTTGCCATAGTTTTGGGGACTGAGCAAGATTTATTTCCTACAATATATAACTTTGGGGGGCAAAATAACACAAGAAAAAAACATGGCTTGACTCGTGGCTAACTCGAGGTTGACTCGTGATTCGAGGCTAACTCATTGGGTTCGCGGTTGGCTCGTGTATCGCTACAACTCGCGAGCGTAGAATCTTTGACAGAATGGGGCAGAGGATTACACGGCATTTCAAGACAATCTTTTTGACGTACACAACAGTCGTAAGCGAGTTGTAGGTTTGATTTACACGAAATAACTAGTCGTAGACTAACTTGTCGCATGCGACAACTCGTATCGTGTAAATCGGCCCTTAAATTAGAAGCGAACTGAACATATGCACAAAAGCGAGTAAATTATTTCCTGTAACACAAACCACTAGCACGTATCATACGTTGTCTAAGTTCTTGTGGTTCCGAGGTAAACCACATTTAATTTCGTCACCAATTAAAATTCTAAGAATTTTAAAGCGAGGCACTTACAACAAGCTAAGCAATGACATCTTTTTATTATTATGGTCATAATCACTATATCACTATCTTTATCGTCATTGTTGTTCTTGTCGTCATTATTATTGTTATTTACTTTTTTCAAGTTATTGTGATACTGCTCTTTTACAGGAACTTTACCTTTTTTAAAGAAACAACAACGACAATGATATTAAATGTAAGGAGAAATGTAGACTCAGGAAAAATGCGAGTCCCAGATGGGATTTGAACCCAGGCCTAGGACCCTTATGCACGCGCGTTTTTGAGACGCGGACGGCAACCGGAAGAGGAGATTTCGCATGCTAGGACCGTATTGTCTCCCACAATTTTATAATACTTATCTCTAATGAAGAAAAAATACTTAGCAATATGAATATGGTTATGTGAGGACAAGTTGATATTAACAAGACGCATGTCTGCGTGAAACTCGGGCCTTTTTTAGAACAACACGACACTTCCAGCGAAGTTGTGACCTGGATGCGGGAGTTGACTTCTTTGTTTTGTTTTTTTTTTTTCAACCCATAATAAACCATATGCGCAGTATTCAAGGCACCGGCTGTTTCAAGTTGATTACATGAAGGGCCAAAATTTCAAAAAAATATATCAACAAAAAGAACTCAACTTGATGTGAAAAATTGATAAGAAAATACGAAATTATAAGCTTAGTTTTTCTCTGCTGCCCGACAAAAAACGAAAAACAATTCAGTACGCAAAAATGAGACAGTTACTGGCTTTGGAGGACAAAACGAAACCGAATACAACAGAATTGCAATTCCTGTACTAGAAAACACCGGGAAGTAAAAACGAAAATCACATGCACAAGCCAATGTAAAAACATAAAATCAGATTATTTCTTCCCGCGCGACGAAATAATTCAACGCAGTGAAAGATAGATGGAACAAGCCAATTATTTTGAGATTTATTAAATCCATTTTGAAATAACTGGTTTTCCTTGCAATCTGATTAGCTCTCAGTGGTGCGATTTATTCACGAATCGCACCATTTTTCGTTCTAAATCGCATCTTTTCTTAGCCAATGAGAATGAGACAGTAAAACAAAACAACCAATCAGATTTCAAGGTTCGATTAAGGTAATAATAAAATTTCAGGGAAAGGAAAGGCAAAAAGTCATTGTGTAGAGAATTTTGCTACTACTAATGCCAAAACTTTGTTGTTGTTTTTTCTCCAAAAATTGTGCAATTTCAAAATGGATCTAATAAAGTGATTTCAAATCGAACTCGCGCTACGCGCTCGTTCGATTTTGAAATCATACGTATGATTTCAGACCAAATTGCACTCCACTCAGTTCAATTACCATTCAAGAAAACAGGCGACACGATTTTAAATACGTGACGTTATGTTGTTGGCGATTGCGTTACAATGTTAGCCGTTTTAAGACAATGTACAAGAATGCTAATACATTAAGTTATGTGTTTTCTTTCCGAAGAAGTAAATCAGTTCAATGAAGATCACTGAGAGAGTCGATCAGTCATTCTCGTCTCCAGAAGCCGCGCTCTTTTCGGTAAGCAGCATAACGGCACGCGATTTGGGTCTGAACGACGAAAATTTCAACTCGGGCGCCCGAGTGAAAATAGCTCACTTCCGGTTACCTTTCGCATCTCAAAAATGCCCGTGCTTAAGGTCCTATTGCTGCATTCGACGGAGCGAACTGTTAACTCATTCTGCGAAGTCACGGCATCACAAGCTGAGATCCTATTCTTCAATCAGCTTGAGTTAGAAGATCAGCCTTTTGGCCGTGAAATTTGTCGAATTTTTGTGCAAATTAAAAGCGGAAATACTGGTAACATACACGTGCATCGCCATTTAACCGAGATACTTCGCTAACTTTAAGTTAGAGCTGAGATCCTGGCTTAGTTATGAAGTGGTCAGGGACGAACGAGACATCTCTTTGTAGAACTTTTCACAAAATATCCAGCGTTAATTCAAGTATGAAGATTAGATCTCATTTCTAAAAGTTATGAAACTTTTTCTCACTGATGACCTTTATATTGAAATCAACGTGTTGTGACTACTCATTTGCAATCCGTTTCAATCTACGTCAATTCTTCGCCATCCGCGTTTGTCCGTGACTTCTCTCAATCACACATTTCGATTCAATTCGTATTCTGTTATGATAGAAGTTTTCTTTCAGTCTTAAACTAAGAATTCTGATTATCTCTAATCTATCATATGAATAGTAACTACACAGACTTTTCTTCACGTGGCTTTTCCTGCGACTCTTGAAATTTCGACATTCTCGAGGTCTTTGGGTAAGAGGTCTTCGGTATTCTTAATCTTACCTCTCATTTATGATCACAACCACGTGGCCCCACTTCGGAAAGAAGGAATTACAAACTAGGAAAAGTTCATTTAAATGTGTAAGAAAATGCTGTTTCAATCTGTCAGCCGATGATAGACCAATGGCAAACGCTTTATTTTAAAAAAAACTGACGTAATAAGTCACACTTGATGTAACGAAGGACAACGAGGAACGAGTCGCGGGAAAAAATTTCAAAGGAAAAGTACTGTTTAACGCAAGAATAGTAGAGAAAACCTAAGTACAATTAGAGTGTTATTAGTTCTTGTTTGATCGTTGAAGAAAAAATTCAAGGTTGTTGCATGGATCGTTTGATTTGATCGTTGATATACAGTCCTCAAATGAAACCAGCGTGCCGGGCTTAAACCTGTATACCGGGCTGTATATCTTTTACAATCATCGACTAAATACCAAGAACTGAAAAAACTAACAGAGACATTTTGGGCATAATCATGATCATTCCTCATCTGCAATTTAAAGAGTCACAATCAAACGCTCCCTCAACGGAAACAAGATAATTTACATCGATTCCATAACCATCGATGAATCCGATATGAACACTTCTTCGGTGTGCGAGTACCGGTTTTTATCGATTGACCGATAAAGTCGATATCTTTTAAAATCAATTTATCGATAGGTATCGATTTAATCGATTGATTTTCGATATCGATTTTTATCGATTGACTAGGCCTGGTAGTAGTCGGGAACATTTTTATACCGACCCCAAAATGGGCGATTCAGAATAAAAGGATCCTTTCCACAAGATCTTCGTTTATAGTCGTGGCTTATATAATGGATTGACTCTATGATCCAGAACGAAAACGTTTGGAAGTACAGTCGAAGCTCTCGTAAGCGACCACCTCGGAAATTCGAAAAAGTGGTCGTAACTTTACTAGTAATCGGTAATCGAGCCAACGATACATCTCGATCTCTAAAACGAAAAAAGATATTTCCAACACGAATAACGCTATTCTTCTGCATTTTTAAAGGCCTTTCAAATGAGCACAAATTATTTTTCACTTCATAGGCACTTTAAAAAGTCGCAGTTCAAAGGGGGCTTCACAAAGGTGGTCGTAACTAGAGCTGGTCACTTACAAGAGTGGTCGTAAGGAGAGCTTCGACTGTAATTGACTCTTAGAATTAATTACACCAAATGATATTATATTCACGGTAAAACGATTAAAACGTGCGACATTTTTGCGAACCTAGACTTAACAACTACTGTCGCCTACCTCGTTATCACTGGCTGCGGTTAGAATATATTGTACTGTGATCTTCTATTCCAATCGTCTTTGACCAAAACTTTTAGTATTGCCGTACGCAGTTATGACTACGTGTCTTCGATTGATTAGCACGCTTCTGCTTCAGTCTCACACGACGTCATTAGAACTGAGCACAGAGCGGAAAGATCAAGATGACGAGAATAGAAATGATCGGTCATATGTTAACCCACGTAAACCGAACGTATTTTTACCCTTAATCAACTGTAATTACTAGTCTAATCTTAGGAAAATAGAATATTAAACTAATATTATATCTCAGTACGGTAACCTGTCGTTTCGCCTACATCGAAGTCGTTTCGCTATCACCTAAGTCGTTTCGCCTACACAATCTGGGTCGATTCGCCTACACTAAATAAGCTTACTTATTACTAAATACTAAGTACTTATCTAAAAATTGACGAAATAGGTTTACAATAATTATGGTGTAATGTTTTTCGGTAGGAGTATTTCCACAGCGACAGCGCGTCCATATGTACTGGACGCTCTGTCTCAACAAACGAGCTAATAAACTTGAAGATCACCAACAGGAACTCGTCTAGTCGTGTACCAAAAGAACAGAGAATTAAACTTCACCTTAACCTTGAAATGACGTGTGTGTGCCGTCTTTTTCGTCGAAACGAACAGTAGACTAAGTAGAACAGTAGACTCCGAGCAGGCTTAAGGTGAGCTTGCTCGCAGGCTAAGGATCGATATGCTGTTGATTCAAGTAACTGTAAGTGATCAAACTGTGGGGAATCCCTATTTCTCGAACCTCCTGATAACTCGATACCAAAAACCGTTTCCCCTCGTCGATCATTCACTGTAATTTTACCCCCGATTTCTCAGAATCTCCGAAATTTCGAACCAATTTGCGTTTCCCTTAGAGGTTCTAAAAGTCAAGATTCCACGTTACGAGTCTGTTGAAATCTTTCAAATCAACAACAAATCGATTCGCGCTACAATTTTACGGTGAATTTAACTGGAAATACTGGCAAATACTACTCCTCTGCTCGCTGTAGGTAATGATGTTCATCTATCTTGGCAAAATACTTTCAATTGAAGTACAATGTAAGCGAATCGACCCAGATCGTAGCTAGATCGTGTAGGCGAATTCGACTTCGGTCGTGTAGGCGAAAGGACTTCGATGTTGGCAAATCGACTTGTAGGAGAAACGACTGACATCTGACATCCCCAGTATTATTGATTCGATCACTACCTTTTCCTTCTAGACGGAGAAATAGATTTCGATCGTTTTAAACAAGAGGGTTAGCGACTCGAAGAATCTGGAGGGCAATATTCTCATCGGACCAGTGCATTTATCTCCATACCCAACGACGGTTTCGCAGAAAATCCACCGTACAGTATGTTTAACATTGCCCGAGGGTCGCTACGTCAATCTTGTTTAATATTGAATATGCCATCACGCGGTCGCGCTACTCGTGGATCGTGACGTACATTTGATGACGAAGCCATAAATTTAATCCGACAGACGCCGCACCGTAGAAGAGAGATCAATGCACCTGGACGTAAACTGATCGTGACACAAAATCCAACACGTTTCGCAAAGGTTGTTTAAACACTTATTAATGCAAATTTTGCCCTTAGATCATCTGCGTGGGATGCTACAAATCCTGTGGCGTATAAACAAGTGGCCTTTTCACTCTGTCAGTATGCAAATATACTCAGTTATGCTGCATCTGATTAGAGAATACTAAAAGCCTACTTCAGTAAGGTTTTGATTGGTAGCCTTAAATTAGGGGATACCCCTTATTCCATAAGCTTACGTCATTACTTATGTCAACATCAACAGCTCGCTAAAGGGGAAGAAATCGTTAGAGTCACAATAACAAACCAAGGATTTGCATAGAGATAGTACTTACGTACTGTACCAGAGTTTTCTAGCCGGAAAATTAAGAAAAGAAGTATGAAAACCATCGAAGCTTGCAGCAGGATGATAAACGCGTCTCGATTGACTCGCGAGCTATCATGCAATTGACTTGCAAGCATGCGCATGCTTCTCATGTAGCTCCGCAGTGACTAAGACTGGGGACGAGATAGGACAATCCTCGTGCAGTGGCATTAATGATTTACAATGAGACAAAGGAGTAGAATTTTATAGTGCTATCTTCCCCGAGAAAGTCAATCGATTAAAATTGATATCGGAAAACAACACAATGCGGAAAATCATTGGATAAATCGGTACCTATCGATAAATTGATTTTAAACGATATCTACTTTATCGGTTCATCGATAAAAATCGATACTCACACGCCGACGAAGTGTTCATTTTATCGATTTTATCAGATTCATCGATCGTTATAGAATCGATTTAAATTATCATGTTTCCGTTGAGGGAGGGTTTGACAAGCGCTGTACAATAGACCAAAGAGACTGCATTATGATTTTCTTCCTGATGTTTTTGTTCGATTACCCGGGTTTGATTACAAACATAAATTGTTTTCCCTTTTTTTCCGACGGTTTTGAAATCACGTTTTAACCTAAAAATTTGGGGACTAAGACGTGATCAATATAAGGAATGCGGATTTAAAAGTATTTGCGTGACTAGCCTCATACGCAGACGTTCTTAGCCTTTAATAGGGCTCGTCGAGTCAACCGTTTACCTGATATGAGTTTTGCAGCTGCAAGAGTTTCGCTCGTGGAAACTGTTCGGAACATTGGAACTTAGTTGGTGCAAACGAAGTGTCTGAAAGTCGGTGAAGCAAAATGTTACAGTTTTGTTCGTGTTCAAGTAGTATTACGTGTAAAAGCACATGTATGGGATGACAACAAATATTGTTATACAGCTGGCGTTTTTCCCGCTACAGCGCGCCCATTCATTGGCTAGTTCATTGTCTCATGACATCTAACAATGAAACTGTTTCCTGCCAAATATACCACGAACGGGCAACATTGCGAAATCTATGACGTCAAACAGGAAACAGTTCACTGTTACCCGCGAAATGTTGACCGCTTTTGCTCGTCATTTGTCAATGATGTGATTATTTGTTTTACCCCAGTTTGACCCATTTGCTTCGCTATAAAACAAATCACTTAATGATTGGTCCCGAGGGGAACATTGTTTCCCTCGGGACTAGTCATTAAGTGTTACTTATTATCGTTGGTTTTTAGTTTGCGAGCGCCCTCGTCGCCCGCAAACCTAATCTCGACGTTTATGCAAACGCATACGCAGCAGTTTTATAGTTTGGCCCTGATTGATTTTTCTCAATTCTTGAGTCTTCCAGCACGAATGTATGGAATGCAAAGAATGCTTTTTTGTCACCGCCATCGCGCGTAATTTGGACCTTGGATCACATGAAGGTCGTGCATAGCAGCAGTGCCGACCAATCCATGCTGGGAGTTGACGTTTCTATTCATGTCGAGTTGTATACCATTTCCGGCCGCAATCCGCCTTCAAGCGTTTAGCGCTGGTGTTGTTCGACCTTGACTTTACAAGTGTATAGTCTGCGATTGTTGATTGTTGTTCGTCCTTGATTTCATTGAGTGCGTCGGTGTTGTTCGTCCTCGGGTGTTCTTCGACCTTCAAGCGTGTAATCTTGAAGCGTGAAACGAGAGCACTGTTTGTCCTTCAGTCTTTGGAAGGGCAGCGTTTCTCTATCTTTGGTGTTACTTAGACAGACGTGAGTGCCAGCAACGGTGAGGGCGGCTTCCGTATTATAGGGGTAAAACTGAGTGGGTTCTTGGTTGTTTGAAGTGTCTATCATGAATGTGTCTGCAGGAAGAGGTTCGACTGTAAAGTCTTTTAGTAATAATTCAAACACGAGTGCGAGTGTTTCATCGGGGTTTCCAAACACAAGAAAACTGATGAATGCAAGAGGCCGTAGGCCGAGTGCTTTTATTGTTTTTGAATGTTTGGAAACCCTGATGCTCTAAGGTGCGGGATTGCAGAAAACCACCTTGCATCTCATTTGCACCTCATTAAAAAACAAAAGAGCTCATTGTATAATGCCTCGTTCTTTTAAAAACTGAATTAATTTTCCGCAATCTCGCACCTCACCCTGATGAAACACGAGTTTTTGAAATTATCGAGTTTTTAAATTATCATTTCAATAAGATTTCTCAATTCAAACACGTAAAAATGTGATTCTAACACCTAATTGCTGCTCTGACAATTTTTGAATATTCATCAATGTCACGTTGTTACCTAGCTGTCGAACACGTTGCTTCGCGAAGCAAATGGCAGAGTATGGAAATTCGCGAAGAAGGGGGAAAAGTGTGTGGCTAGCGCTATTCCGAGGTAACGTACGTGTGTGTCTAGTCTGTTAAATGCAGGGGTGGATAATAAGTTAGTACCCTTTAGAACTGGGAATTTCAAATGTCACTGCCATTTTAGGTCGGAAGTGTACAGCATGGCTGAAAGCGAACCAAAAGACGAGGTCGCCGGCCACCATTGAGCGAGGATTTAAACTTAGAAAAAGAATTACTGTCTTTTTTGGAGAGTTCAATGACTAGTTCGTCTGTTGTGATCGTCCGGGTGAGAGTAGTTCTGAAAAGAACTGTTGTTGGTGACTGACGTTTCGACAACATGAGCGGAAGTCATCTTCAGAGTCAAGTGAATAGTGTTTGTCAGTCGATGATGTTATAAATCTGGTCCGTTAAACGTGATTGGTCAGTTTAGCCATGATGGTATTGGCTGAAAGACTCGTGTA
>Ga0126343_10001113_pt1 | contig 12019 bp, 7 predicted proteins | sample Cyp2metagenome_FD_92531 | JGI IMG/M metagenome (GOLD analysis project Ga0126343, IMG submission 92531) | Coral microbial communities from Lord Howe Island, Old Settlement Bay, Australia - Cyphastrea 2 metagenome | ecosystem: Host-associated > Invertebrates > Cnidaria > Coral ... | reverse complement strand
TTAAAAAAGGCCTGGAAACTTCCCCCCCCCCCCCCTAAAAAAAGAAAAAGATAACAAATAGACAAACTGGTCTGGGTCAGCCTTTCGAGGCTCGTGATGTATAGCGGGAAATTTACGATTTGACGCCAAAAAAATTCAGCTTTCAACGTAGGACTTGAAAAAAAAATCAGCCATTTTTCAAACTTAGCCAAGCTTTGGCAACAGGAGTTCAGAAATTTGCCAAACAATGGCAATTTTGTCTTTCATTTTCATTTTCCTGCAATAAAAAATTGACCTCGGTGGGGTTTGAACCCACGTGGGCTCAAACCCTAGCGAGGTCAAATTTTCTTTGACCCGTGGGGACCACCCAATTTCCTTTAAAGGGGTAATAACCCAGGGGGATTGGGTGTATCGGCAGTATTGCCTACTTCCAGCACCCAAATCATTTTAAAATATTTACATTTCCTACATTACGAGTGCTACGCGGTTCCCATACTAAATTTCTAGCACATGTTGGTAGCCGCGCTTATCGTCAAAAGACGTCTGAAAATGCCCAGGGAGAACATACCTGTTCAAATCGGGAAGATGATCAAGCCGGAAGGGGAGGTCACTTATCCAAAGATTCAAATATCTCTCGTCATGACAAAGACGGGGCTTCGAGGGCTCCACTGTGAGGGGAAGGATCCAATGAGGTGGGGCCACCTCACCAACTCTACCCTACACATCACGTACTCCAGCAGTTAACTAATCAAGCAGAGTCTCAGAAATAAAGTCTCGAAAACCTTCACAAATCTTAGAATTGCCGAGCCGTATAGAGGGTGGACGGTGGACCCTTGAATATCCCTTTAAACGGCTTGAAAAAACAGTCGATCTTTACACCCTCCCGGACGATGTCAATAAAGCTCACTTGAGATGAGCTATGACCACTAAGCAATCTCTCCCACACTGGCAAATGATTACGAATTTCTCCGGCTGTGAAAAACGTAGGATCGAAGAAACGTAACTGCTCCATCTTAGCCAGGACCGGGGAAGCAACGACCATACTTGGCGAAGGAAGGGGGCTAACGAAAGGGGAGGTCCCTTGCTTTATATTACACACGGGGATATCACCAGAAGGAGGAGCAAGAGCACTAACTTTGGAATAAAGTGAAACAGGAGAAATTTGATAAATGAAAAAGCGCGAAAATAGACCAAAAGCAGGGGAACCACCCCTTCGTTGACCCCGAGCTCCCAACTAGGTCCGAAATTGAGACACAGAGCAGCCCCCACCCCCATGGTCAACGAAGAAAGCGAGTAAAATAGGGCGGAAAAGAAAACATTAAACAAACTAATGCGAGAACAAAAATTTATTGTAAACTGACGCATAAGAGACTACTGTCCAACGCGACCACGACCAAACTGTTGTCTCGCAGGTGGAGTACGGCACGCCCGAGCGATATGTCCCCATCTTAAGCACCTGAAGCACTGAATTGAAGCTGGGTACGGCCAGGGCAGGGGGCCGGCCTGCGCATTGTACAACAGGCAACAGGCATGGGATGTGGAGGTACCTTTCCGATTCCCTTTTAAAATCGCGTTCAAGTCTTTGGCCACCTTTGCTTGCACGGGATCCCCCAACAATCCCAGGAAAAGATGGTGAAGCTGTTGGTCATCCACAAAATCCAACCTGATCTTTTTTTCATCCAAAGCGGCATTGTACTCATTGGCTTTCTGGTGGTGTTCGTTCCTCGCTAGACGCAACAACGACTGTAAGAGCTCAACCGCCTAATACTTGTCAAAGATCGCTGTTGGTCGATTTATATAGCGACGAAGCGCAGCCAAGGCTGACTCAGAACTGTCTAGAGTCCTTAGGCGTTCCAAGGCGATCGACAGCCTATCATGAAAAAGAACACACTTGAGGCCATTGCCTTCACCAGTGATATGCCACAACGTTCTCCAAAAATAACTAACCTAAAAAAGTCACTGGCGGTATACCAGACACTCCCGACCGATGGAGTGCACAATAAAAAACAGTGCATTATCCTACGTCATAATATTGCCGTAACCCGTGGCAAAGCGTAACACTTAAAGAATCTCTACCATACAAATGAAGCTATACATAGACCCCGCAAAACTGTTTCAACTAGCGGAAATCTCCGGTTATAAGTACACTGATTGCAACATCTACCGAAGATATGCCTTCGCCAGTAAAAGCTAGCGGTATACCAAACAAACGCTCCATAAAACTCTTTCACTGGTGGAATACCGATTTAAACTGAACGCAATATTGCCCTCACAAGTGGAAATCCATAAATCATGTGCAACTTGTAAGATCTATACCACGAGCTGCCTTCGCTAGTTCAGAAAAATCTAACGCTATACCAAAGTGCAAATATTGTACCAAACTCCTTCACCGGTGGAATACCAAATTAGAACACACGCAAAACTGACTTCACTAGTGGAAAATCCATAATATTTAAGCATATACATGTCATAAATACCATCGCCAGAAAAAACTAGCGGCATGCTCCATACTATATTCTTACGCCCGAGACATGGCACAAACAAGGCTTCCCGCACGAGGCGGTAACATTCCATCATGAAAAATTTCAACCAAAGCGTGCACAATAAACGGACACGTGCTGACAGAATATTTGTATCGCGCACCAAAATAATACCGAAATCCGTATAAAAAATTACTCGAGAAAACGCTAATCGGGCTAAGCAGACAAATATCTCCAATAAAAACGTAGCAAAACAAGAATAAAGCGAAGCAGAAACATGAACAAAATTACCTCTTCTGGGGCGGCAGGCGCCGGGGCAGGCTCAGCTATGGGTTCCAATTCTTGAAGAGGATTTTGTGCCGGCTCTGCGACTTGTTGCACTCCAGCATGAACCGGAGGATCAGGAGGAGCATTAAGTTGATCCGCCATGGAAAAGGCGGGCTGGTAGTGGTTGACCAAGCGGAAGGTAATCGCAAAAGACGACTGTCTTTGTGAAGTACAGGACGAAAAGACCACGCTCCAAGCGGGGAGACCAAATTTAAACTCGAAATGGCACAAAGCATTACTGACGCTATCAGCACGGACGGAAACGGAGGAATGTGATGGAATAACAGCGTGTTTTGGAGTGAGCTAATTATTTATGCAGTGAGAATATTTCTTTAAACTTGACGCTAAACATTTTTACCTTCACTGGTCCTGTTAAAGCACAAAAGCTTCTCTCTTAAAGTATAATTTACATGCAGCTAGATGCAGCTACATGCAGTTTTCTTAGTTTTCTTTTAGTTTTCTTAGTTGACATTTGCAATCGGAGCTGATTTATCGTAAACAAACACCGTGCAAATGGCGACCGATTCTAATATTTCCGCGGATGAATAAAAGTAGACAACGGCTCTATTGCCGTCCTTGGTTTGGACTCACGTTTATGGCTTTAGAGTACATTTCCGAACAATTTCGGCTGGACATAAACTGAACTTTTGATGACTTGAAATCTACGTTGAAGAATTCAGTATGATTTTGATCGTAGATTTATGTAACTTTTAAGCTTAACTACGGAATACAGTCCCACTTATTTACATCTCATTGAATCAAAAAAGTGCCTATTGTGTTATTCCTAGTTCTTCAAGAGATTTTGACCCATGTAAAATAGGCGGTCCGAAGTGGCCCTCCATTGTGTAATTGCTCCAACTTTTATCTTGTTTATACACAGCTTCCATGTAAAGCAGGTTTTTTATCATTTCTCTTATTGTAGTAGTTCTTAGTGATGTATTGATTAGATAGCTACAATCTTGAACAAAATAAAATGAGAAATAGAGACACCCGTCCCCCGCCCCCAATTTAATGATGTACTCGCGCTATAAAGAAAACGCGCCATTATTTCCATCACTGAAATGGAGGAAGGGGTGGTCTTAGTTTTTCATCCATTTTGTCCATGATTGCAATCTTGGACAGAATAAAAATGAGAAATGGAAGCACTCTCCCCTAATTCAATAATGTACTCGCACTACAACAAAAACGCGGCATGGGGGAGGGGAGGGGGGAGGGAGGAGTAGTTTTAATTTTTTATCCATTTTGTCCAAGATTGTACATTAATTTAATTGTATACTTCTCAGTCCTGATGGAAATACCGTGTTCAGATAAAGATTTTACTTTTGTTTTGCCTTAATCTATTCGTAAGGGTTAGAGGGGGAGGAGGGGAGAAAGTGTCTGTGTAAAAGTTGAGGGTAACTGAATTATTTGTCTCCACTGTAAATGGTCAGCAAATGTAGCCGATAAAATAAGGTTGTTCTCACAGTAAACACTTCCAAGCCAACTCAATTTTAAAGTTTTATGAATTTGTGGACAGTTATGTAACGCGTCATGTGGCATCCCGATCAGACAGGTCACGTTATGATTGATTGCACGGTCCAGAAGCACGAACAAAATTCAAACCGTCTAGGGTGCCATTGCTTTTTCGATGATGTCATTTGTTTTTGCCCCTGCTGTGAAGAAGAAGCCTAACTTGTAATATGTCTCCTTTTTTTATTTTTGATTTCTATTTCATTTATTTCCTTATCCATTTCTTTATTATTATTATTATCATTATTATTATTTATTACATGTTGTGAAGCAACAGTTACACGGATATTTGCCAAGGTAACAAAAATGGCCAACAGAGGAAAAGCATCTTTCTTATTCGGTTACATATTAATGTCAAATGGAGCAAAGCGATTAGCTCGTATTTCTTGGAAATCAAAACACAAATGCACCTTGCCACACTGAATGTCAAGGGTGGTCATGTGACCTTTTGATGTATCCATGGGTATTAACCACGCGGAATTTACCCCCGGAAATATTCGTCATACTCACTTAATACCGTTTTCTCGAGTAAAAGGGTCATTTACCACGGACCCTAAGAGAGCGACTTTCCTAGAATTTAAAGTCCAAATGTGTTTCTCCTGTAATTTTTTTTCTTCTGCAGCATGGGATCTTAAAACCAGGACTCTACAGTATCTTTACTCAACGTTCATCATTACAACAAAGTGTATAAAAATTTACTATAAAGCTACGATTTATCCATAGCGCATCAACTTTTATTTGACTGAAATCCCACAAAAGTTCGCACTGCGGACCTATTTTTGACTTTGCTAACTATCATATCTTTATCGCAAGCTGTAAAGATGCTATTTTTACTTTGCACACTCTGATGATATTCCTTTCTGATAACATCTTTCTTTTGTGCCTTAAACACTGGAATTTATTTTGATGCATGCGTGGTCGAAACATTTTAAGATCTTTTTCGGTCGCCTTCGACAATCTTCGGTAACTTTTGGAGAATGATGGGAAAATGGGAAAATTTTTGGAAGTCTTAAATATGTCGGAAATCTCGAGAATATCCTCACAAAGCTCTTCATGAGTATGTTTTTATGATAAACAAAACATTATTTGCTGACTTGTGAACACGAATTTCATCTTCTCCTGTTGAACTCTTTATCCCACTCGCTCGCTGCGCTCTGTCATGCGATATCGAGTTGAACGCTTGAAGAATAAATTCCATCTCACACACGGGAAAGTCAACAAGTCACCGCTTTACTGGAAATTAAGGTGGCTCGATCGGATTTTTGAGTAATGATACCGTTCAGCTTTGAGCAACTAAGGCACCACCATTATCAATCCAACAGAAAATCAAACGATACCAGTGCTAGACAAAGATGAACGTTTAAAATAGGATACATTTTTAGCAAGATCTGAGTTATCATATGGGCAAAATGACGCCATATCCTACTTCACATACTGAGCTATTTTAGGAAATACGACCTCGGGACCTCGGACTCGATATAGATGTCTTTTAGTGAGGGTAAATTGTAGCTAGTAGCTCTAACGATCATCTAGTTAAAAAACCTGGCTAGCTAAGAGCCGAGCCAAATCTGACACTCAACTATCGTTCTTTAGTAAGTCACAGACAAAAAACCACGGCAACTCAAATTAAAACATATCTATTAATTGTCGGAAGCGATTGGCTACAGATAATTTTTTCTCGTAAAAGAGGAATCTAACCTAACAGAGGACAATGGCACTGTTTGCGACGGAGAATCAGCCAGACCTGCTTTTTTGGTTGGCGGAGACAGTGATGGGGACGTCTGAACCTATGAAGATGGACCTACGTTAGCCGATTGCGGCCGTCTATAGAATCACCGGCCAAACTGTGGAAACACTCACAAATCACTCCCAAACATGCTTGGCCGCAAACTCTTGTTTGCCCTAATTTATTTTTATGAATGGCAAATTTGATAACGTCAATCGCCCTCAGGTGGGGTAGCCGACTTGAGGAACGTGAAAAATGTCTGCTCTACAGCCAACTTTCGAAAATCCGAGTGATAAAGCGTGCAGCCAAGAGAACACTTCAATAGTTTGAGCAGCATGTTACGCGTATAACAATTCCAGCCAGGGTCTCGTCCTTGAGGCAGAGCGTGGGTATTACAGGCGCGGGGTCCACTAAAGATGGCTGCCAAAACTTGGATCCGCATCATCTGAATAAAGACACGAACCGAAGCGACGGCAGGTTTACAAGGTTGTGGAATCTTGAAAAAAGATCATAACAAATGGGGAAAAGTCACAGCACTGTAGGTTAGGTGCTGACATAACAAACACAGTCTGACTGAGGACAAATCAACACCGTCCTTCGCCTTCCCTATCGGCGGGAGGACTGCTATAGACTCAGAGGGAACCCACCAAGAACTCCAAGACGCAAGCTCGCAACTACCGGGCAAAGGGCCCCACAGGAATTCTGGTCACGAAAATATCTTAAGAATGCCCGAATAAGAAGGTCAGTGAGAGAACACCTGAGCAGAACAGTCTAACGAAATGACGTCAAGATAGTTTGGAGCGAAACCAAGATCCCTGTGGACAGCAAGCAGTTCAGGACAAAACACACCCACTACGGTTCGTCCCCTGGATTGCCATGACAATAAACAACAAAAACAACAACAGAAGAAAAAGCAAGCAAACAACCGAAAGATACAAACAGGAAACATTTAAAAGAATGATTTAGTTTTAACAGTAAGGAAAAAAAAAGGTTAACAACTACGTTTAATTCAAAGCCATGGAATGCAAAGACTCGTCAAAATACTCTCAGTGGTTGCAATATCCACGAACGCAGACGACACCAAGAAAACTCCTTAGCTTAATAAAGCACCATATAACGACAAGTTTAGCTAATATTTAAGTCATAAAGATCACGAGTTTGTACGGTTTATAGCCTGACAAACCAAGCGGGATGTTGAGAAAACACCAGAGGAATTTGTAAATCTTGAGCAACAGGCGAGTAATTTACGAATTCTGTGCGTCTTTCCATTAGTAGATTAGAGATGACGTCAAAATGTGTAAGAACAAAAAAAGCGGCACAAAAGGAGATAGCCGAGTGCAGGACTGACCTTGTTATCGTATTTTCACGTCTTCTGTGATTTTTTTTTTACTGAACAGTAGCACGGCAACATCTATTTAAGCAATAGACCACTCTTTCTATGGGTTTACCGGCGCAATATACCCCACGGAATGTCGGGAGAACACGAGGAAAGCTTGTAAATCACGAGCCGTGGGCGAGTGATTTACACGCTTTTCGAGTGTTCTCCCAACATCCCCAGTGGTTTATTGCTCCAGTAAACACATAGAAAGAGTGGTCTATTGCTTTTATGAAATAACTACGACGAAAGGAGCGAAAAAAACAAGACGCGTTTTAGTTAATAACCTGATCAAGTTCTTTATCCTCTTCAAAATCATGGGAGAACCAATCATAAATTGAGATCTATTTTGCGCGGCGCCGAAGAAATGACAGTCTGTAGTAAATGAAAATTCATTCAAGTTAGAATCAGCTATAGAATGGCTAGCTCTAATGTCAAACAATGCCGCTGGAAAATAGAAATTCCTCGCAAAAAGGAATGCTTTTGACCCTGCTTTCGAAAAGCAGAAGTTAGTGGTTGAAAGTGATGTTTACACTGCCGATTGTACATGGGTTAAACATGTCGCTGTAAGTCGGCGTCGGCGCTGTGTTCTGAAAACACATATTCGTCGAGATGGTGTTAACAGTGGAACTCTGACATGGTAGCTGTTGAGGAGGATGTCTTGCAGCTGCCACGGTATGTTGTAGACCTGTAGGTGCATCGATTCTTCCATCCTCGGAGAGGGCTACTGTTAGAACGTCGCTGCACTTACGAAGCTGGTTGACAGATAGTTGTTGGTGATAACTTCGCAAGCTTGCCTCACCTCGATGGCCAGATATTGCCATTATCTCTCGATTCGATATTCGAGCGTTAGCCACACAGGGTTATGGCAGTTGCTCTCACAGAATGGTTTGTGTAAATGCGAGATAGACTCGCGTCCTTGCTGATTTCTTTCATCATGGTTGACAATTTGTTGACACCGAGTGGCTGATTCTCGTACCACATATGATCTGAGGGCCGCCAATTTCTCTTCGGGTATTGAAATAGCGCATCGCATTCTGGATTGAACTTTGTGAGGAAAGATTCCAGGGCAGTATGTCCATCCGCCTGAGTGTTGGTTTTGTACAATCGCCGGCCATTCTTCTCGAAGCTCTCCACTTCAGAAATCCCCCTCGGGGTGATTTTTTGTTTTCTCGTCGTGGGTCATCGTGACAAACTGGCATCCCGTTGCTTCTGTCTCAAACGTGAAGTTCGTGGCTTAACTGCAGAATACCCTGCCACTCCAAAACACATCTAAAATCTGTGGCTTCGTGGCTACGCGGCTACGGAGCTACATGGTTAGGAAGCTAAGCTAGAGGCAAGGTACAGTAGCTTAGTGGCCGAGCCACTGTCCCTAAGTGGCTGCGCGGCTACGCGGCTACGCGGCTACGCGGCTACGGGCTACGGAGCTATACAGTTCAATCTATATTACCTCGTTCTTCGATGATCCACGAGCCGAAAAGAGAACGCTAAACGAGAATCTAACTCTTCCTCTAATCAATGTGCCGAAACAACAATCCACAAGCCGAAAAAAAATTGTGTTTCTTCAATGATTTCTTATTCATTGTCTACTCCACTCTACACAAACAGATAAAACAGAAATTAGAAGTATAACGACTATCAAAGTACATTAATAAGTGAATTTTTTTTCTTGTATTTAGCCCTTAAGTTGCATGAATGTCTGATGTTTCATTATTAAAATGTAAAATGCAAAATGTAAAATGCAAAATTTTTTATCCTTATCAGTCGTGTTTGCAACATTATGTTTTGGGGGAAAATTAGCGTAGCAGGAAAAACTTAAGTAAAAAAAAAATTTTAACGTAATTGACACCAACCTGTAAACACCGACATGGCCCATTGTGTAGCCTGTTTTGTTTTCTTCGCCTGTGAATCTTCAACGAGTGCGTCATCTTTTAGGTGACCTTTCTTGCTTCGCAGTATTGTTTTCTTTCGCTGTTTTACATTTTGTTTTATTTTGATTTTGTTCATCGCCTTCTGTTTCCAAGACAAGAGCCGACATTACGTCCAAGTTCTGAAAATTTCGTCCCTCTCTTCGGCCATTACAGGAACGCTGACGTAACCACTTTTCTATGTGTTTACCGGTACAATAGAACATAGTTTTAGCAACTCTATTCACCAATCAGAGCGTGCGTAGTATCTCAGTTATTTTATAATTGTTTATATAATAAGAAAACAAACTACTACAGATAAAGTTATTGGAAAGCTGACGTTTCGAGCGTTAGCCCTTGGTCGGAGCGAAGCGAAGAATTGGAGCGACGCTATCTGTTAGTGCCTCGTAACGCGAAAAACAGCTAAATAAATTACTCGAATGAAAAGTGTTCGTTAATACCGTTAAGATAAAGAGTGCTGATCTGAAAAATAAATTTTTGTCCTAGATGGCTTTCCGTGCTTCCTTGATGAAAGGAAAGGCCACACACCGCCATATGGTGCTTAAAATGATTAGAACGACTAAAGTGCCTCGCGACCGGTTTAGATGCGTTTTCGTCGAGTTTCTGTACGTCACCAAGGTGTTTTCGGAATCGGTCGTCTAGTCGTCTCCCTGTTTCGCCGATGTATAACTTTTTGCAAAGAGTGCAGGTTACTTAGTATTGTAATTGTATTGTAGTATTGTAAATGTATTGTATGACTATAATAACTATAATTAATGTTATCTAATATTGTGATTGTATTGTAATTGTAATTTTCTTCTACTTAGTGTTGTATTGTAATATTTAATTTAATGTGTCAAGCCACTGCTCGCCTCGAATAGCTTTAGCTAACTGCGAGCAGTGGTGCATCATATTCTGTATTTTGTTAACTTTCCTAATAAACAGAAACAGGTATATGTTATGCAGTAGATGACATTGGCTAAAGTACAGGTGAAATGATCAGTGATCATTTCACATTTGACATGGAACCTTTTTCCATGACAAAGAAAATGATCCTAACACCTCCAACAAAGATACTTTTGTTTCGAAAATCAAAGTGGACTCCCCCAGACGGCCAGTTCGCCTCTTTAGATTTTTTTTATTAATAAATGCCGTCATGACATCAATAAACTTAATTTCAATCGTAACACCAAATTTTCCAACCTTTGTTTGGAAGAGAGGGCGACACCTGATAAACTTGGTAAGCGCAAAGACAGAATTGTCAAAGCGGCCGACAAAGGAGTCTCTTTGGTTGTTTGTTAGGCTGACCTCTACCAAAAAAGAAGCTTTGCGGAACCTTTTTGACACCTCTTTTTTTGCGAAAGTCGATTAAGATCTCACCTCTGGTAACCAGTAAATTGTCAAGAGCACTATAACTTGTAGTCAAACAAGAATGGCCGGCAACTGTTACCAATCTCATCATCACCACTCCTGAAACTTCGTTTACTTACTTTTTACAAAATTCACAAACCTAACAACCCAGGTCGACCTATCGTTTCTGCCTGTAGTTGCCCTACCGAACTCATTACCAGCTATTTAGGCAAAACTCGGGGTATGGCACCTTTTGTCGGATATTTACCGTCATACGTTAAATAAAGTCAACACGCAGTTCAATTTTTTCGCGATTTCAAGACAATTAGGAGACCGATTCCGAGAACACCTTCTGCACGTAGAGAAAGACGACCGAAACGCATCCAAACTGGTCGAGAGGCACTTTAATCTCCCTATTCATTCTGAGCAACGTATGGTAGTCTGCAGCCTTTCCCTTCATCAAGCGAGCACGGAAAGCCGCAAACTCGAGATCAAAAGTCTATTCTTTTATTCGGCACTATTAATCCTAACAGTGTTAACGAACGCTTTTCATTTAACTAATTTATTCAGTTGTTTTTTGCGTAACCAGGCACCAACCAATAGCGTAGCTCCATCTTTCTGAAAATAAACCACACACAACCCACAATTCCTGGATTCGCTCCAACGAAGGGCCAGCGCCAATTCACCTTATCAAACCACTTGATACAACCAATTTATCATGTTGTACTTTCCACCGACGCAGTGCCACAGTTTTTTAGAAACTTACCCCTCTACTACAGATAAAGCGTTTTTTTATAATCTCAAAATCTTTCAGTGAATGCCGGTTTTTAGCCACTTTGGCGAACACGAAAAACGGCATTTGACGTAATCTATTGTCTGTACAAAATGAATGTCATTGCTTGCGATGCGTAGCAAAGAATTGTGATTGGTCCAGGAACATTATTCCACTGTCAAACTTGTCTCGAGCGTAGCTTCTCATGTAATAAAAACTTACAGCGAAAGCAGAGTTGAACAGCAAAATTTACAAATCTTAAAGAAAATGGAGTGTAAGTCAAGTCAGTTTTTGTCATCAGAGCAACCCTGTGAGCTTAAAAGGTTTGATGTTGTCTTGAATGTTGCAGGAGTTGAAAAAATTCACCGAACAACTTGCGTCTGCGGTCAACTTGAAGGCCATTGGATTCGAATTTTGAATGGAAAGGGGGTTAGAGGCGGTAGAAATCTGTGTTTCCTATAGTCGGTGATCTTCATATGTACCCTTACTTTCTCTTCGCCGCGATTCACCATCTCAATCGTCCCCGACCTTCTCTGTCCGACCTCGTAGCTCAGTCGGCAGAGTAACGGTAGATCTATTCCGGAGGTCGTGGGT
>Ga0126343_10001112_pt1:0-2500 | contig 12020 bp, 8 predicted proteins | sample Cyp2metagenome_FD_92531 | JGI IMG/M metagenome (GOLD analysis project Ga0126343, IMG submission 92531) | Coral microbial communities from Lord Howe Island, Old Settlement Bay, Australia - Cyphastrea 2 metagenome | ecosystem: Host-associated > Invertebrates > Cnidaria > Coral ... | reverse complement strand
GTTTCTCATCGAAGCTTTAATGCTGTCGTTATCACGAACAGAATAAACCAAGCACACATCAATGGGAATACACCAGTTGCGTTACGGTGCGTTACATTTTCCTCTCAGGGCAATCAATCATTTGTTCAATTATTGTGCTTCAGTTCTTCTTCTCACACTAAAAAGCTTCTAATTATATGACAAACAATCGGTATTTCAACCTGTTAACGTTTTACTGGCTTTGTTAGGTTCACTGACGGCAATACAGGCCCTTCACAATATTTTAGTCTTGAAATAATTAAAACGTTGCGTTACCATTTATGTCTCAAGATTTTCAGTCTGGCAGTTCTCAACGCAAGTGATATGGCCTCATTAGAAAAACAAGTGCCATATTAACTTCAGTTAAACACCCTGCTTAGTCTCGTTCCATCGAGTAGATCACCTCAAAAGAAGGCATAGGAGCTGGGGGAAGGAGGCTCTTCTCGCACAGTAATTTTCTGCCTACCCTATTTTCCACTACAAACACAGTGCTCTTTAGTGATTTCTATGGCTGATCTAACCGACTAATCATTGCACTTTACTGTAACTTCACAATTCATTCCAATACAACGCTCCCTTGCCAAAGCATCCCACGGAATCGCCTTTAGGCGTCTTGTTACATGTAAAACATGCGACTTGCTTCTTTCACCGCGCAAAGTATGTCAATCTCCAAATTTAGAAAGATAAGACCTTCGGTAACTTGAATGAAATATCGTACCTTCAAGTTAGTTGGCTTTCTACTAGGGTGCAAAAAATAAAAAAAGGAAAATTAGAACGGCTTCGATTGTGCGGGGAATTGTGCAGGTTCTTGAAGTCCAAAGCAAAATCTGCATTGACGATAGGTTAGTCAATTCAATTTATTTCATTAAAAGTTAAAAAAAAATACTTAGCAGTCTTAGTAATCGCTAATTCTTCAATGAAACTGTCCCCGGGACTGTGTTTACTGTTAAGGAATTTTATGTTGCGTGACATGGACTAGACGAGTACGAAACCAAAATAAATAGCAAATCAGAATGTCTCATCTTCCCTTTTAACTTAATTTCTGTTTAAAGATACACCTGCCTTAATTCACTAAAATTATGTAGCTTGAATATTTCTTTATAAACCAGTTAAGGGTCGCAAATTCTCGGAAGTTATCTGCAAAAAAACGCGCAGCTTGGAAGTTTATGCGAATTCTGTTCAGTGTAATTTGACGCCTTGTCGTTAGACTGTTGTTTTATCATGATTTGTTTTGGTTGGCAAAGATGTGCAACTGCACAATTCACTCGGATCGCCACGACCAGTAAATGAACTTCGTCCAATTTCTACTAGCATGTACAATGTAATCGCCATAAGTTGTAAAAAGACCTGGAAAATCCTTAGCAAACAAATTCTCCATAAATGCGTAGACAGCTGTGCTTGATTCTTGAACCAAACTGGTTGAAACTCACAACTTGCGACTGGATTAGGAGGATGGCAGACGAAGCCACCAATGGATACACTGATGAATAATACAGTCGTGCTAAAATATCGTGATTCATTTATTTGTTTTTATATTTAGCGTCTAATATGCATACTCATAGCGAGGCCCGAGTAAATGCTCTTAGAGCTTCTAGTCCTTTCCAAAACGAAAGACATAATGTCAGGGTTATTGAAGATCTTTGTTAGTTAAGTAGCAGCCGCCTTGAAGGTCTTCGCATTATCAGATACGATAAGTTCAGCAATTCCTCTACGTGCCACAAATCTTCGAAAACATCGAATGAACGCCTGGGTTGTAAGACTCAGAGTGAGCTCAATATGTATAGCCCTTGTACTTCCACAGGTGAATAAACAAATGTACACTTTACTGGCTTCAATGTCCTTTCCAAAGACAGTTTTCACAAATAGAGGTCCAGCAATATCTACTCCGGTACTTCCAAATGGGTATCCTTCCTTAAATCTGAATTCAGGCATATCTGATGATGGCTCAACCTTGTATGGCCTTCCTTCATGCCTTCTACACACTAGGCAGTTGTAGATCTGTTTCCGGATGACTTGCCGTCCCTTGGTGAGCCAGAAACGAGACCTCAATTCTGTTAGTGTTTCTCTTACTCCATTGTGCATCACCCTGTGGTGACAGTCTCTGATTATGAGCCTTGTGATATGGTGATCACATGGCAACCATGTGGGAAATTTAGCTGTTTCTAGGAGAGACCAGTTGCAAAGTCTTCCCTTGCACCTCAAGATTCCATTCATGTCCCTGATTACTCCCAGCTGAGCACACTGTTGGTTGAAGTTTTGATTCAGAGGCAAAGACTTCTGAGACTCCAGTATCCACAACGATTTGCTGAACAACACTTCGCTGGTAAGGCTTCCAGAACTAACAGGACTAACATGCTTTGAGGACCGTGCCTTCATGTTGTTCACAAAGCGTATGACATGGGCAGTTACACTACACAGTTTAGAAAAGTCACTGTAGTCCTCACAGTTTATGACATGTGCTATGCCTACTTCAGGTGTGCCT
>Ga0126343_10001111_pt1 | contig 12023 bp, 8 predicted proteins | sample Cyp2metagenome_FD_92531 | JGI IMG/M metagenome (GOLD analysis project Ga0126343, IMG submission 92531) | Coral microbial communities from Lord Howe Island, Old Settlement Bay, Australia - Cyphastrea 2 metagenome | ecosystem: Host-associated > Invertebrates > Cnidaria > Coral ... | reverse complement strand
TAAGCCTTGGTGTGGTCCTTGGAAGATTGTGAAAGCCTTGTCTGATGTTACCTATCGCATTGAAGAGGAGAGGAGAAAAGCGGGGCAGCGACGCAACAGAAAGGTGGTCCATTTCAATTACCTCAAACCATGCTTTACACCGCCGCCAGTCAATGAGAAACGTTCCCAAGCAACCACTTCCGGGGAAGCGGCTTGATCAGAGCCGAGAGATATGCTACAGCCAACCCAGGCAGGGGCTGATGATTCTGGCGGGGTAGAATTGGAATGGCTTGAGGATCCTGTTGTTCTGACCACTGAGGGCCATGTAACGCCTCCCGTTCAGGGAGCAAGTGCTACCGTCGATCCGGATGCACAATCCCCGGAAGTTCGTTACCCGCCGGAGATCCCTTCAGTGAACGATGAATCAAGTCAAATTCCAGTTAGACCGAGACGCGAACGAAGGGAGCCCTCGTGGCTCCGGAACTATGTTAGAACAGTTGTTGTTTATCCAACGTGGCCTTTAACTCTTGTTGGGACAACTTCTTATTAACTTTTTGATAACTTTATCTCTAACCTCTGACCTTATTTGGGAGAGGGGTGGTGTAGCGTAGGGCCTGAGCCCGACTTAGTTCAGACATGCGCAGTAGCTCGGTGTAAAACGGGCTTGAAGTAGAGCCGCAAGTTGTGTTCGAGTCTGATGACAGATAACGTGTTTTTGAGAATAGTTGTCTCCTTCCTTGTGTTACATACGACCATCAGGTTTGTATGATAACTTAACGCTTGCAGCTTTCCTTCCAACTAGCTATGCCAACTAGCCAACAGCAGCTTAAATACTAGCAAAATGACTAAACCGGAGTTGAAAAATGTTTCATAACGATGTTTTCCTTCTCGCTGAGTAGCGTTTTATTTTTTCTTCTCTATTCTTGCGGTACTTCCTTGTCAAGCTCATTTGCATATCGTCACAAACAAACACTAGTTTGATGCAAAGAGAGCTCTTCCCACAGGGTACTTTACAGAAATTTTACTGTGTAAACTGAAAGATCATTTCTTTGGCAAGCTTTAGATACCTTTGAATTCGATTGAAAAAGCGCCGCATCTCTACAAGTAACGACTTTTGAGAGCCTCTGTTTAGTTATGATTTGACTAAAGGTAATTGAAATTTAGCTATTCGACATTTAAGATGAGCCACAAATGCTTAGTCAACGTTGTCGTATTGTTCAAGACAAGAACTATGTTATGCAGAAATATCATGCCATTTTTCGTTGTTTCTAGCTTGCAACAAGTGATCACACTTGAGGTATATTTTTACTCCAAATTTGAGCACTTTTCAATGTGTTATAGTTTGATTGACATATCTCATAAACAATAGACGGTTGAACCAAACGGTTCCACATGGTTAATGTACTAGTGATGTTGTACAAGTGATGTTGTACAAGTGTACCAAGTTTCAGGGGAATCAGTGAGGTGCACCGTAGACTTGCCTGCATGGTCCGGTGGACTCGCTCTTTTTTTTTCCAAATCGTGGCCCTGCATGATCATTTTTTAAAATATCACCTGTGCGTAAACAGCAACTGTTTCTGTAGATATGCCTCAGACTCGGTGAGAATCACACTGAATTTTAGTTACCATATATGGAACACGTGATGCAACAACTACACGTGCCACGGACTACTGCAGTAACACAATATCGTATCATCTCCCTTTGAGGTGAACAAACTTATAAAAATAACAAAAAAGTAAGAACCAAAATGTGAAGTAACATAAAATAAAAGCTACAAAAATTAATTGTCTTAAGAATCAATGTCTTTGTTGAACATTCACTAAAAGTCCAGTGAGGTTCAAGCGACTGTTTTTTTTTTACAACTTAAAATTAAGGAACAAAGTCCTTGAACCTAGAGGGTGGCTTAACCACTCGGGTGCGTGTCTTCTTGACTGCTAGAAGGCGGAATAGTGTAAGCATCTGCTTCTGCTCAGGAAACGAGTGCCTGCACATCACGCTTGGCGGGTTGACCACTACTGGCTAGGTCTGAGCAGCTGGTTGCTCAACTGGCTTCAAGAATTCTCGGTTCCTGCGAAGAACTTGGTTGTCTAAATTTGTTTTCACAACATAGGATCTGTCTGATACCTTCTCGATACACGTACCAATTTTCCAGGTCTGATTCTTCTGCAAAGGCGCAACTCCAATGTCTTGTCCTATTTCTATTTCTGATGACCTGCTGGAGGATCGATCATGGTACCATTTAGCTTTCTGTCTTAGTTTTCAACTTCAGCTTTTCAGTAACGCTTTTAGGACTTTTGGGGTACAGAAGTTTGGAAGCTGTAAGAAACAAGGTTCTGGTGCGGCGAGACATCAACCTCAGCGCTGGGCTTATTCCGATTGACTCAGTTGGGAGTTGGGGTGTTTCTTTGGTCTAGTAGGGCCCACCATGGATCTTTGTTGTCCTTGAGCGAGTTCTTAAGTAAAGACTTAGCAATCTTCACAGCCGACTCCACTTTTCCGTTAGATTTGTGGTGATGTGCGGAGGATGACATATGGGCAAATTCCCAGTTGAGTGTAAATTGATGAAACTCTTGACTTGAGAACTGAGGACCATTGTCAGTTACTCCCGTACCAGGAATACCATATCTACTAAAATGCTCTTTGAGGAATTCAATCACAGAACTAGAGGTGTTCTCTTCCAATTTATTGACTTCAATGAGGTCGGATTAGAAGTTCACAAGCATTATGTAATCTTTGCCATGAAGATTGAGTTGGTCTGCAGCAACTCGGCTCCAAGGGCGATCTGGAAGTTCGTGACTCTGCATTGGGAGCTTCCCTTAGCTTGAAATTCGTTACAGATTGAGCATGGCTTGATTTGATCACGCACTTCTGCATTCAAGCCGGACCAAAAAAACAGTGTCTCTAGCTTTACGAAGGTAAGCATCTACTCCCAAATGGCTTGGCTTGAATGAATTCAGGATTTTACCTTGGGTCTTAGTAGCTGAGAGATGACTATTCTTGAGCCTTTGAATAGAACACCATTGTGAACGGTCAGTTCATCGCGGTAGGACCAGTATTCACGAATCTTGATTGGTGCTTCGTCTTTCTGCATAGCCATTCGGTCAGAATTGTTGTCGTCAGAACTTGCAAAGTGTCGTCTTGACCTGTCCTTCATTGTAACTGCTCATGTCTGTCTGGTGAGATCTTCAGGGCTAGCATAGGGTCAAGGGTCTCTAACTTCAAAGAAAACACCTGAAATTGTTCTTCTGACTTCAAGGTTTCATGCTGTGCTGCTCTAGGTAAGTGATCAGCCAAGAACATCTGAGAACCAGGTTTGTAGCTGACTGACAGGTTGAATCGTTGCAGCCTGAGAAGCATCCTTTGAAGATGACAAGGAGCTGACAGGAGAGACTTCTTGAAAATTGATTCAAGAGGCTTGTGATCTGTTTCTCCAAAAGTCTTCTCTCTGCCTGCTAGGTATTGATTGAATCTTTTACAAGCAAAGACTATTGCCAGGCACTTTTTCTCGATGGTTGCATAATTCTTTTCTGTAGGAGAGAGAGTTGTAGAGGCAAAAGCTACTGGTTGTGCACTTTGAAGGCGGACTGCTCCAAGGCCTTTCTCACTGGCATCGGTCTGGATGGTGACTCCTTCTTTAGTGTTGTGCAACTTAAGCACTGGGTGTTGAATGACAAGTTGCTGAATTGTAGCGAAAGCTTCATCATGCTGCTTTGCCCATATGAATTTGGATTGGCCAACTGTGAGCTCTCGCAATGGTGCTAATCCATCTAAAAGCTTCGGAAGGAATTTAGAGAGGTAGTTGATGAAACCAACTGTCCGCCATGTTTACTTGTCGAGATGGCAAAGGTGGCAAGCTTAGTAGCCGAGCCTCCAAAATGTTATATAAACCGCCTGGGGCGGTTTATATAGCGTCATTCAAGGAACGGTTCGACCAATCAGATTGCTGGAAACTATTTATTTAGCTCTGAAATTATACTAAAAACTGATTAAATTTGAAAAAAGGTGGGCCGACGTTTTTCAAATTTACCCAAATGCAACCAATTTAATCCTCTTCAGGTTTGTCCGTCCATGTCCCTTCTTAGCTTTACTATATTTTGTTAGAATTCTTCTACAGTTTTAATGGTTATTTTTATATTTTAGTTAATTGTATGACCATTTGATGAGTGCTGAAACTCCCTAAAAATAGCGTGGACTAGCCCTTTAAGTTCGCATCGCGCCGAAATCTATTTTCAAAGTTCTTTCGCTCCAAAAGATGGCGCTCGGAAAACTGATTTTTTTACATGCGTTATTTCTCGAAAACGAAGCGCAAATCAACAAAACCAATAACGCAACGATGCTTTTCATGTGAAAACAAGTCAGCCTGTCAAAAATTAGCTTAATCCTGCAAAACATAAAAATCCGCCCAAAAGGCTATATGCGCTCTTTTTGCACAAATCCTTCGATAATTGAAATGTTGCATGCAAAAAAAGGTATATAGCATTTAGGGTGATGTGTTGTTTTCTTTGTCAAGGTTGAAAACAGCCAGGAATCAAAATAGAACATGAGATAATTAAGATGTATGGGTTACTGACCAAGTGTGAGGTCAAAGGCCCGCACGGATAGCCAATCACAGTGCAGGATTTGATTATTCCACAAGCTTGCGTTGAATATGAGATGATAGATAGCCAACAAGGCGCGAAGTACCGAGTTGGCTATAATCATTGGCGAGTGGAATAATCATTTTATGAATAAATGTACCCAACATAAAGAAAACTAAACTAAAAGTTTAAAAAGCTACCAAAATTTACGCATACGATGACCATATTTGAATAGCATGGTATTGACCCATAATGGCTAAGCCAACGAAAACTCTCAAATTGCATTATCCAATGATCTAGTCTAATAATTAGCAAAACATCTTTAACTGCTAACTGAGTCGTAACACTCCTTCATTAGTGCCACCCAAGATTGCTTTAGATGCTGCGGCGAGAGTAGATCAAGGTAGCCAAGTGCCATGTTCAGCCACTGGAACCCCTCCCATATACATAGCAGTAATACGGAACTTTACAGTAGTAATGAACACAACAAACACTGCAAGTAGTAAATTATACAAGGAAGGTAATTACACCTGTGCGGCCACCAGCAAGTATGGAACTGATACAAAGCACTTCGTAATAAAAGGAGGTGAGAAAATAAGATATATTGAAACTAAACCTATGCAGAGGGTTGTAAAAGGGGGTGTGGGGTGGGGGTGGGGAACCAATCATGCCTCACGCTGACTTTTCTCTCAAATTATGGATCAATCATCATGGAAAAGTTTTTTTTTTACCAATCATGCTTTACGTGGAAGTAAGTAAGTGGGTCGTCAATTTTTATTTTCTCAACCGTCACAACGTCGTTAAAAGAAGAACTCAATTCAAGTAATTTTTGTTTATTTAGCACTTTTTAAAATTTTTTTTATTTATTTATCTTCACCCTACAATAAAACAGTACAGAGATCTATTGGCAAATATTCCAAACCTTTTACCCTGAAAATACCAATTACCGGCCAAAATAGAAGTGGTGACTTTATGGCATAGTGAGAGATTTAGTCGTAGACTCCTGGATAAACAGGTTCCATGCATGAAAAACAAAAAAAAGTGAGCGAAGCGAGCCTAGCAGGGTGGGATTTTTATCTCTCCAGACCTGTCTCGGTTAGCTCCACCCGCATGTCATTTCCTTTCCTTATATAACACATTCGGATACGAATTAAGACGACATCTTTATTTTAACTTTTCTATTTTTTGAGATACAGGCATTTATATTTGTTCCAAAGACTTACCCCCTGGAAATCCTCTTCGATAGGCGCAGCAACTGTTTTTATGTCTGTGAAGGACCAAACGTGGCTTTCGAAATCAGTTAGATCTCTATGACGACCTTCATTAAGTGCACGTGGTACACACATAATGTTTTCTGTGTGTAGTGGCTCATTCCTTGCAGAACCGTCTTCCCGGGCGGCATAAAATGACTCCAGACACTAACGTGTCTATCTTATCGTCTCAGCCGTTTTGGATGACATTCTTTCAGAGAGAAAGGGAGAAAATGGTGTCACGTCTTCTACGGTTTATCCATGATTTATTAAAGTCCTGTTCAAACGTCGAACTTTACCTGTGCCGAATCTAATAATTAGATACCGCACATGTAAAGTTCGGCGTTTGAATCAATTCGGTTCGAAAGATTTGTATTTGGTTCGAACTGCCGTTCTATTCGACGGGGCTTGTCTAGCCTGTTCCAGGCTCTCAGTCAGTGGGGACGATCGAAAAAGCAGGCGAGGGACAAGCGGGATCTGGTTTAAAAAAATGAAGAAGGCAGGGGAAGGAGAGCCTGTAAACAATGTTTTAAAAGCCTCATTCTGCCCACTTTTAAAAGGACAACACTTCAAGGATGTCAAATGTCAAAATGTCGGCATCTTCGGTGTCGAGTTTCCCGCGCGTGTCTGACCGCTTCACAGCAAGTTTTGATCTTCTTGCAGTCGCTTTACATGTCTCTTCGAATATTGAAGCCTACCCCTCAAAATGCTGAAGATTTTGCCGGAATTTACGGTACGTTCAAGAAAACCACCGCACGAGCAAACGACGGCGTTGTGAACACCGCTAGAGCAAAACAAATCGCGCGTAATTTCACCGGCAGCAAAAAGAACATTAAATTTGTCGACCAGTCCGGGTGCAGTGTCTCAACGTTTGCTAGCTTTAAGTGACATCAACAGGCAATGTGTGTAATGCATATGGAATTGACTAGCCTTCACGACCTCTATGGCTCGTGACTATTGTACATTTGCCGTTCTCTGTTCGGGCACTCGACCGCGCTTAACTGCACTTTAATTAGTTAGGGCCTGATCACATGGCAAATTTCAGTCCGGTTTCTGCAACAAATTCTTATGAAATCAAATTGGCGACTACACGAAGAAGGACCCAGCCCGGGCTGAAAATCCTATTCTATTTTGAAAACCCGGTGTGGGGAAAAAGTCAGGAGCCCACACTGTCGCTGTTCTCTCTTCCAGTTATTTTTATTTTCAGTCCGCGTGCACAACAACGTAGTCAGCTAAATCTCGATCTCTCACTGGTAACATACTAAAAATACCACAGTTCGTTGCTGTCTCATGTTATGGCACACCTTAATTTAACGTAAGCTGATTGGCGTAAGATATTTCAGACAAAGGGAATAAAGAAACTTTTTCATACAGAGCAGACATGCCGCGACGCTCGATTTCCGGTGAGATTTCACAGTCGTTTACACTAATCACCCTGTTTCCGGCACCCGGGCTAGAATTTTAAGCCCGGGCAAACGGGGTAAAAAACCTGAAAAAATCTCTTGTAATTGAAACATTATTTCAACCCGGGCTGAGCAATTTCAGTATACCCCTGCTGCGATTGCGTGACATTAATCGGCTGCTCCCACAGTCCCACAAGTATAAAATGAGAGTAGAACTAGTGCTCCCGCAGTCCCGCAGTCCCGCAGTCCCGCAGTGGATAAATATGAATATGAAATGATTGTAGAACTACTGCTCCCGCAGTCCCGCACTCCCGCAGTGGAAAAATATGAATATGAAATGAGTGTAGAACTAGTGCTCCCCCAGTCCCGCATTCCCGCAGTGGAAAAACACGAATATGAAATGAGTATAGAACTACTGCTACCGCAGTCCCGCAGTCCCGTAGTGGAAAAATATGAATAGTCAATAAGTGTAGACCTACTGCTCCCGCAGTCCTGCACTCCCGCAGTTGATAAATATGAATAGTTAATAAGTGTAGAACTACTGCTTCCGCAGTCCCGCACTCCCGAAGTGTAAAATCATGAATATGAAATGAGTATTGGCGGCGCGCTTAAAGAACGATGAATATAAATCCTGTTTAGCTAACTGTTCGTGGCCCGCGCGTAAAGAACGAAGAATCTACATTGTGTGTCCCTTGTTTGTGGCCTAGCCTGCCGGTTTACTTAGCTTGTTTACCGCCGTAGTAGCGCGGGAGTAACTCTTTAACAGTCTGATGAAAACCGTATGCAAATAAAATGACTGCGGGACTGCGGGAGCGCGGGAGCAACTCCTAAACAGTCTGGCGAAAAACATATGCAAATAAAATGACTACGGGACTGCGGGAGCAAGTTTTTAAGCGCTAGGTTTTAGGAGTGGGGTATTCTAGAATCTAGCCGCTACCGCTACTAAGTAGAAGCGAGTTAAGTGGAATAAAAGCGATAAAATGGAGAATCTCTCTAATTCCAAACCTCAGATGGAATATGAGAACATCGAGACAAGGTTACCCAGCAAGAGGCTGTAAAGGAAGGATAAATCGGCAAGTTTGAAGATATATTTTCTTCCTATGCTAATGCGTCTTTCTGGTTGAGGGATATGCAGCAAAAGACAGGATTTGTTCGCGTTCCATCATCATTGTAGGCTGTTGAATACTATTCCAAAAATTGAAAGATTGAGCGCCAACAAAGAATCAAACTACGAGAGAGGCAATTGGCCCATTTTGACGATTCGTATCTTCATGCATTTTGATTCTCCTAAGACTTTTCGCACACAATTTCATATTTGACGTTGAGGCTAACATTTCAGCCCGGGCTGAAATTTTTCATGTAATCGCAACAAAATTTCAGGTCAACTGGCCGGGCTGAAAGTTCAGCCTGGGCTGAAATTCGCCATGTAATCAGGGCCTTAGACAAACAGATAAGATGCTGACAAGGCGTTTATACAAACTGTCAAAATAAATCAAGTAAGAGAGGGTATACCGGGAGGTCGTATAACGGAATGAGGTTTTAAAAACAATGCTTACAGGCTCTTCTTTCTGCGCCCTCTCTTAGTTTCTTTTTATCACATCCCGCTCGCCCTGCGCCTGCTTTTTCGATCTTCCCCACTGACTGAGAGCCTGGAACAGGCTAAACTTGTCGAATAGAAGGTCGAACTTGGACATGTGCCGAGTCTAGTGCATACATTACAAAATCACTAAGTAAATTAATTTTTGCCCAGAGTCCTGCACGTTCCCTATTTTTGCAATGCGTACCCAGCTTGTTTTGATCTTTCGATACAAAATGGGGAGAAGAGCTGAAAAATAGGTGTTCCTCTTTGTTCGATAGCACAAAATATACTTGCTTGATGCGCATAAATCACTTCTGTATGAAGTGTTCCGTATTTGAAGACGATGAGAGTAGCAAATTGGAGAGCAGGCAGTTCGGTGACGTACTGCGAGTCATGTTCTTAAGAGAAAATGACAAAATAAATGAAACTTTTAAAAAGTGACGTCAGGAACGAACTGGACGAGCTCCGTCACAGTTGAACTGTGTTGTTCCTTTGGGAATGAGCAATAGCACAACGAAAAACAAATTCAGAAATCATCTTCGGTTGTTAAATGCTAACTACATTAAGAGTAACCTTCGGTTTGTCCTGATCGCACTTGCAAGAAAAGCAAGCTAAAAAGGCAAGCTTTTCATTCCCATCATTTGTCTTTCCCATATTTTCCGCCATTTTGGTCAGCAATAACCGCCGCTTGTAATATTTATTTTTGCGATTCATCTCGACTAAATTAGATTTGACGTATGAATCAACTGCCAAACTTAATTATTTGGGTCAACCCAAATTGGTATTAGGCTCGGCACATGTAGAATTTGACGTTTGAACCGGCCTAAGACTCTATTTACCATGGGTGGTATCCTTCTAGGTCCAAAAACATTCATGCAGATAATTTAGTCTCAATCACGCGTCACCCTGAAGACATATACTGTTGACCGTGTAAACGATCGACGAATAAGAAACGTTGTTACTGAAACAAATCACTTGACAAATAAATTGTATCGCGCGGTGCACTCCACTGCGAACCGTTTACATACATGTGCTCATCAGCGCCAATGGAAACAAACAGTTGTAGGGAATAAAACTATTCTGTCGATATAAACTATGTGTTCTTATTGTGTTTAATTTGTTACATGCAGGGTGTGGTTCAGTGATTGAAAATACAATTAGAAGTCCCGGATATCCCAATGATTACCCAGATAATACAGATTGTGTTTCTTCAGTTCCTATTCCACAAGGCATGGTGATTAATATTACCATCAACGAACTTTACACGGAGGATAGTATATCTTGCAGGTAAGTATTGATTTTTGGTGTGTTAGCAAGTTGTGAATGTAAGGAGAGATCCAATGACGTGCATCACGTTCTCCACAGTGTAAAGCTTGAATGGGCGGAAGTCTCCTCCTTTTTTTTTAAGAAAGTCACATTTGTATTAATCTGATAATTTGAACGCAGGTTGTAGGAGAAAACCTTTCAGCTGTCAGAGCATGCACTCAGTTCCTTCAACAACTTAGACTTCCTAAAGTGGCGCTAGGCTTGATTTTCTTCGTTTTATCACCAAGTAATAATTGAATGCTTCCGAATTTGAGTAACATTTTAGTAACAAGGACGAAAAATTCTGAAACTAAATTATAGCTTTAAGTTAAAGGGCCCTAGCCAGCCACACCTTTGTTTTTCTTTACATGCGAAGGTTTGGCAATTATATTTTATTCGCACTATGTCGAAATGATGGAAATCACGATGAAACTGCTAAAGATAATTAAACATACTTTCAGCAACACAACTTACAGCAAAGCAAAAAGTTTTCGCTTCACCTTGCAATTTCAATAATTTCAATGGCTTCGAAAATGGCAGAGGCTGACCAGAGTCCTTTGATATGTATATATATTTCATTTTCATCGTCATCATTAGTTTTTGAATGATCAAGTCTTGACAGAAACCGTGAGGGAAAGATACTCCTCTAGATTGGCAGATAGTAGGGAACACGTTGCACACGCTTCACATGTTGGAGCGACATTTTCTTACTGTGAAAGTTCTGCTAGCGCGGAAAAGGGAGCAGGGATGGTGCAGTGATAAGAGCGCTCGCCTCCCACCAATGTTGCTGACGTTTTATTCCGGCCCGGTGCCATATATGGGTTGAATTTGTTGTTGGTTCTTGCCTTGTTCTGATTCTTTTTATCCAGGTTCTCCTCTTTACTCCTCCACAAAAACCAACACTCTAAATTCCAATTCGAGCAGGATGATCACCCGCATAGGGTGTTGTGGCGTCTTTTTTTATATTGTAATGGAATTTAAGTTTTTTATTTATTTATGTTGTGGAGACAATGCTAAAATTTGCATTAAATTCAGCGGGTTCGAATTTGTCAGTCACGCAGGTCATATTGCAATTACAACTGGGCCAGTTGTAATTGCCGCATTGTGAGCACTGCTATTGCAAACTGTCTCCGCTATAACAAAGAAGTGAACCAATGTCCTCTTTTTGTGCAGAAGCTTGCTTACTGTCTCTGAAAAGTGAAGAGAAACGTCTGTGATTCGCGGGCCAAAAATTTCATACTGATGACGTAAATCACCCAGCGTTAAAATGGCAAGGTTAAAATTGTGAGGGTCACGATAATACCACAGACGAGAAGCCTGAAAGCTGAACGAGTCTTGTTAATGCTTTAACGGCCCCAAAAAGCAGACTTAACGCAGAGTCCAAAAATTCTAAGGAAGGACTAGACAAATTTTCACTATTAGATTTTTGGACATCACAACACTGAATAATTGTAGAGCCTATTATCCAAAATTGTTCGCTCAACATATCAGCGCTCCTGTCCGGATTCAGGACAGATTTATGTCATCAGTATGGAAGTTCTGGCCATGAATCGCAGGCGTCTTTCTTTGCGTTTCGCACGTAGTGGGAGGAGCGAATAAGAGGTGGCTGTATTCGCAGGCTCCTCACGAAATAGTCTCCTTCGCTGCCGTTTTTTGGGATGTCACGCAAAGCTCCCCCCAAAGAAACGGCTGCTCACAACAGAACAACATTCCTTTGTATATTGTGTTTGTGGTTTGCTTGCGGTCTGTTGAACAGACCAATCACATAACAGCAAAGTACGAATCGTAAAGTTTGACACCTCTGACTTGCCATGTGTTTATGCATTGTTCAGGCTCATTTCTATTGCACGATATGCTTTTAAATCTCCACGAATTTGCTTTTCAGGGACAAAATATGAAACTCAACGTGAACATGTTACTAACTTGCTT
>Ga0126343_10001110_pt1 | contig 12029 bp, 10 predicted proteins | sample Cyp2metagenome_FD_92531 | JGI IMG/M metagenome (GOLD analysis project Ga0126343, IMG submission 92531) | Coral microbial communities from Lord Howe Island, Old Settlement Bay, Australia - Cyphastrea 2 metagenome | ecosystem: Host-associated > Invertebrates > Cnidaria > Coral ... | reverse complement strand
TCTGCTCTACTCTACTTTGCTTTGCTCTGCTCTCCTCTGCTCTGCTCTGATCTACTCTATTCTGCTGTACTCTACTCTACCCTACTCTACTCTACTCTACTCTGCTCTGCTCTGCTCTGCTCTGCTCTGCTCTAGTCTACTCTATTCCACTTTAGTCTAGTCTACTCTTCTCTACTCTACTCTACTCCACTCTACTCTACTCTACTCCACGTTACTCTACTCTACTCTTCTCTACTCTACTTCACTCCACTCCACTCTACCCCACTTTACTTCACTTCCACTACACTCCATCTGCACTTCACTCCACTCAACTACCCTTCAGTCTAGTCACCTCTACTCTACTCCACCTTACTTCACTCTATTCCGCTTCACTGAACCCCATTCTTCTTTACTCTACTCTACTCTATTTAAGTCCACTCCACTTCACTCCACTCCACTCTAGTCCACCCTAGTCTAATCTACTCTACTCTATTCCACTCCACTTAACTCCACTCTATTATGCTTTACTGCACTCCACTCCTTTCCACTCCACTCCACTCCACTCTACTCCACTCCAATTCACTCTATTTTCACTCCACTTCACCCAACTCCACTCGACTCTCCTTTACTTCTCTCAACGCTACTTTACTTTTTTTTACTTTACTCCACTCCACTCCCCTCCACTTCACTCTTCTTTACTCTACCCTATTCTACTCTACTCTACCCTATTCTACTCTACTCTACTCTACTCTACTCTACTCAACTCTACTCTACTCTATTCTACTCTACTCTACTCTACTCTACTCTACTCTACTCTACTCTATTCTACTCTACTCCACTCCACTCCACACCACTTCACTCCACTCCACCCTACTCTAGTCTTCTCTACTCTACTATATTCCTCTCCACTCCAATGCACTTTACTCCACTCCACTCCACTCTACTCCACTGCACTTCACTCCACTGTACTTTACTCCACTCTCCTTTTCTCTGCTCTAGTCAACTCTACTCTAATCTACTCTACTCTGATCTACTCTTTTCCACTCTACCCCAGTCCACTCCACTCCACCCGACTCCACTCCACCCCACTCCACTCCACCCCACCCCACTCCACCCCACTCCACTCCACTCCACTCCTTTCCTCTCCACTCCACACCACTTTACTCCACTCCACTCTCCTTTACCGTACTCAACTCTACTCTACTCGAATTCACTCTACTCCACTCCACTCCACTTCACTTCAGTCTCCTTAACTTTACTCTACTCTACTCTACTCTGCACTACTCTACTCTACTCTACTTCACTTCTTTTCTACTCTACTCCACTCCACTCCACTCTACTCCACTCCACTCCACTCCACTTCACTCCTCTCTACTCTACTCTACTCTACTCTACTCTACTCTACTCTACTCCACCTCACTTCACTTCACTCTCCCTTACTCCACTCTACTCTAGTCTACTCCACTCCTTTCCACTCCACTCCTTTCCACTCCACTCCTTTCCACTCCACTTCACCCTACTCTAATTTACTGTACTCTACTCCACTCCACTCCACCTCACTCCACTGCACTGCACTCCACCCCATCACAATCCCTTCCAGTTCACGCTACTCCACTTTTTTTTACTCCACTTCACTTCATCTCCACGCCACTCCACTCTACTCTCCCTCACTTTACTCACCTCTATGGTACTCTACTTTACTCTACTTCGCTCCCCTCTACTCCACTTTACTCCACATCTCTCCACTTTCCTTTACTCTTCTCAACTCTATTTTACTCCACTCCATTCTACTCCACTCCACTAACTTTATTCTTCCAGTAAAGCAGCATTACCCTAGATCTACACGACATTTTGAAAAACACATGTAAATATAAAACTATACGCAACAAAAAATAAAGATTCATCAATAAACAATGCGATTTTTATGTTAATTGGTTTAAATCTTAGGGTCGCTTAATAAAGGGCTTAGGGTTAGTCCCCCATTTTGTTGTATTGAATATTGTAGTTTGCGATTCTTAGGATTAATATAAAAAGACCGCATTCGGAAATTTTGCCTGGCTAAGCATATTCTTGGAAATGGTGAGCGATTCCTACCGAAAAAAACGCTAACTCCCTTAAAAAACCAATGCGGTCAATCCAGATGTCCTATTTTGTATTGTGGAGCTATAAACACTTTTTTTTTTAAGCCAATGGAATTAAAAACGTACCCATCCAAGGTCAAGATATGTATCCCACTCACATGCTTAATGGAGATACTTGTCTTATTTATCTGAATCTACAGCTTACATTTCTTCAGAGCAGTGTGCAGGTCTAGCCACTCTCACTCAGTCTTTAAGCTTGCTGTAAAGTTTAACGGGTCCTTTGATTCCTTTAAATGACAATTTACCTGTAATATTCCGAAAAAGAATATACAGTTTTTGTTTTCTTTTCCCTTCCAACTGGCTGGGTTAAATACAGTTCGTCTCATCCTCTCTCTGGGCATTTGTTGGATATATTCCTTGTATCTCAAAAAAAGTTACATATGCAAAGATCCTCTTTGCTTAGGCAAATTTCCGAGGAGGATCGTCGGAAGGAGTGCAAATGCTATATCGATGGAATATGGTCAAAATTTGATTTAAGGATGGTGCGCGCCTTTTTTAATAAGTCAATTAAACACAAGGAATGAAAGAAAAAAGTGTGGCGATACGATTATATTTTTGTTTTAATGCAGCCAGTATTATATCCCTTTATGACTGGTACAGTGCGGTACTGGTACTGGTACTGGTACTGGTACTGGTACTGGTACTGGTACTGGTACTGGTACTGGTACTGGTACTGGTACAGTGCGTTTTTGTGTTTTTGTGCGTTCTTTGTTAGGAAGATAAATGCATGCACATAATGTTGTTATGGCTTCTCAGGGATACACCTATTTAGGTCTATTTACCGATCAATGATATAAGTACAATATAAGAACGAATAGATTAAGAACAGCCAGCTGAAATTTGGCCAATAAAGCCCCATTTTTATAAGAACAAGATCAGCCTGAAAAATTCAGCATGTTGTTATAAAATGGAAAAGGTGTCATAATTACATAAAAAAAGTGATTTTATGTTAGCGGTCATGACTCTATCAGCTGTCAAATGGTCGCATTTTTGTTTTGAATACTGTACTGATGTTTCTACTGTAATTGATTTTTCTAATGTACTACTGTACCGTATTACTAATATAGAAATGTAGGAGCCTATTAAGAACACTTTGAGGCTGATTTGTCACTAAGCTTTCGTTAAATAAGAACCCAATCAGCCTGACCTCCGGAATCACGTGTTCTTATATGCGGGTGTTTACTGTAGTCGGAAGTATACGTAAAGGTGACCTACTTATTAGTCTTGAAGCACGCCGAATTGTTCACACTTTAACCGACACCTCCAACCATGCTCCTAAGCCGAGTTGGAAAGAAATGTACATAAAAAGGAAAAAAAAACTTTTACGAGTCTTAAAACAAATGACTGGACTGAACAAGTTGTTATGGTATTTTTGTTGTTGTTGATGTTGCTGCTGTTTTTTTTTTTCGATGAAACAGTGTCGATAAAATAGGGATGCCATTCTACTAGCCATCAGACCTATCAATATAAGAGGGCAAAAAAGGAAAATAGTTTCTAAAAAAAACAGTGCTTATATCGATGACGACGGAGAGACAAGACAATTTCGAAATAATACGAAAATGCGTTCACTGGAGGCAAACTTTACTTTATTAATTAACCATTTCTGATTTTTGTGGCAGTGACGATGTTAAACGGTGTTCACGCTACGATTGCTTTTGAACGGCTGGTCTTGTTTATAGCCAGATTTGAATAAGCCAGCATTCGAATAAGACTGCACTAATAAAAGAAAGAGACAGCAAGTCGAATTAAGAAATTAACAAAGAGACACGATTTCGAGAACAGAGCGGACACAAATAGCTATTAGTTGCCGGCCGGGATGTCCACATTTGAAGAAACTGTACCGTAAATGTTGAGACCTTCCCGAGACGTATTCCGATTGTTCCCACGGTTTTGTTTTGAAAACAACAGATGTGGGGTACGCCTCCCAGCTTGCGTTTGATCATGACATTCCTGACACAAAGAGCTTACTGTTTGACTTGTTTGTTAAATTTTTACACTCAACTTTGTTTTACTCTGTAACGAAAAGTTTGAAAAGTTACTAAAGATGAAAGTTTTCCAGTGCCCGTACTCGGGGTGCGGATGTGAAATACGCACACTGGAGCGTGTACGATCAGCCGAGAAGATTCAAGGACTCAGGATTCAGAACCCTGAGAAGCTGAATAATTTGGTTCTCACTCAATACTCAACGCCTTACATACATGAGGTTTGCGTGCACTTATTCAGATTATATCTCGTATACTCCACCTTCTGAGGCCTCTACAGGGTTCGTAGGGTGCGCTTTTAATAATAAGATGCCATAGCTCTCGCTTGAGCTAGCTGGTTCTAACATTTCGGTTTTACATTGTTTCTTACATATTCAGATCCAGACTATGAATACAGAGCCATACAATAAGAGATGCTGATTCTTTTTGTCACATTGATGCTGGTGGAGGCTTCATTTCCGACGGTTGTTGCATCGGACCCGTCGGACACGTCTGATTGCAATAAGAAGGGCATTCATGATCCCAATGAGGAGAGTAGGTAATGCAAAAGCGCCAAGTTTGGGGATGCAATAATGTACACAGATTTTTCGACTTGGTACATTATCTATAATCCTAGTGAAGCCCCCCAAAAAATGGTAGGTTGTAAAAAGGGGGCAACGAGCATATAAAGGTGCCATTCTGTTTAAAATCTTCTCGAATAGGGTCACTTTTTGGAGGAGACGCTGGAGGTAAGCGGCAATGAAAACCCCATTTAAGTTACTTAAGGTTATCCCTTAAGTTTTTTTTAGACATGGTACCTAGTTCGCGTTCTTCGGAGGGTGTTACGCGCTCATAATGCAACTTCCTAGGAATTACGTTAAACAAAATGACGGGAAACGTGGTGAAAGTAATTTTAAAAGTTTTGGTTTTCAGTATACTTTTCATAGCATAGATGTCTTCTGCACTCCCAGCAGTCTTTTTTTTCGGTTGGGATTTCTTTTTTCTTTTTTTTTTTTTTTTTCTTGTTTGGCTATTCATTCTTTCGCCTTTTACTTGGTTTTACGGAGCTTAAAAATAAGCAAACCGCGTAGGCAACGGCAAAGAGTGCAACGGCTGTGTACGCGTGCGCTATGAGTTCTAATTCTATGTTCATTCCTTTGCCATTGTAAACAAGACAACAACATAGAATGACCACATTCAACGTATTCTAGAGGAACTGAGAGAGGACGGCTAATTTTTTAAATTTCTCTTTCGAGCTCTAGCGCTGTCGAACATATTCTGTTTAAATTATATCTGACAGTGATATAAAAAAATGGAATGAATGCAAATTCGATCTTGCGACATGCGTGGTTTTAATACAAAGTACTTTTTAATCGCCGTTTTCCTTAACATTGTTGTCGTTTAACTCCGCCCTTTTCTTTTAGGCACTTTAATGCAAATTTTCCCTTTCTCCCTCTTTCTCTTCAAGAATCCAACATCCTGGATGGGCACTGGATATGATGACCCAGTGGGCAGGGTGAGTATTTACATTGTAATTACATCATATTAACTATCGTTCTCAATAACGCCAGCAAAGCTTGTTCGGAATATAGCCTGAACTGCGCAGTAATTAGCTTTGTAAACCAACGACCGTCTTAAAACATCAAACTTGACGTTCCGTATACCATGTAGCAAGAAATGCTTTCAAAAGTAATTGCTGAAGTATACATATCATTATTACTATTACACGAAACGTCAAGTTCAGAATAAAAATGTGTAGGTTAACTACATTTATCACCGCGATATGAGTTATATATTTTCATAGATTAGGACTACATGAACGCAAACCGGTCACTGGGAAAGCACGCGCATAAATTTGGAATTTTTAAATTTCCTGAATGAGAGTGGCCCAAAAATACAAAACTTGTCCAGGTTATCCCATAATCAGTAAAATATCAGTTTAATATGAGAAAAAAGCCCAGATCAGAAGCTTTTTGGACTAGGATTCTTTCAGAGATATCAATCAGACTGAACTGCGTATGATCTTGTGTTTACTCCATTCAACCAAGGTTAAGAGCATCTGATTAGTGACGTACATAGTGATTAATTATACGTATATAATTACAGTTCATTACACCTTGCCAGGCCAGCGATTGAATATTGATCATAGATATTTACCTAGTTAACTATAAGGAAGTGGTATTTAAAAAGCATTAAGTTTAGAGAGTTCACTTATTTTTAGTGCAGCTCGTTGAGCAGAAGCTCGTTGTGGTCCTGTTTCGCTTGTCGACCTTATTTCTTCAGGGCTCTTTAGAGTCTCTTTAGAGTCTTGCAGGTTATCTTCTTCAGCTAACACTTCAAGGGGGTAAAGCTTCTCGATAGGTCTCGAGATTAGATTTCTGTTCTTAGGGTGACAGAGCGCACCAACACATCCTTTCCCTGATGTAGTTGAATGATGACTCCGAGTTTCCATTGATTTCGCGGTGTTTCGTCATGTATCAAGACAACCTTACCTCGAGCGACTTGCTCTCCTGATATGTTTTTGTTCTTTTGCCATAAATGTTGTTCCCTTAAACCGGTTAAGAATTCCCTTTGCCATTGTTTCCAGAAAGTTTGCATTATTTTTTTGGTGGTATTTCGCTCGTCTTGTTAAATCTATGGCAGACTCTTGAGGGATGTAGTCGGAGTCTTCTTCTGTATCTGGCGGTGTTAGAAGTCTGTGTCCACAGAGGAAATGGGATGGGGTAAGAGGTGGACCGTCATTGATGTCTGTGGACGACTGTTAAGTGTAGCTTCGATCTCTGTAAGTACGGTCTGTAATTCTATAGCATTCAGTGAAGTGTTTCTAATCATTTTTGTCAGTTTTCTTTTGACTAGTCCGATCAGTCGCTCATAAAAGCCTCCCCACCATATTGCTCTTTCTGTTATAAATTTCCACTTGATACCATGGTTAGCGAGGAACCATTGAGACTCTGCTGTTTCTATCACTTGCGTCTTGAGGGCTTGTAGATCTTGTGAACCTGCTTTGAACGTTTTCGCGTTATCTGAAATTATGCATTCTGGAATTCCTCTTTTGTTTTCAAATCTTTTGAAGGCACTCAAATATGCGCTGGCTGTTTGATCCTCTAATAATTCAAGATGTACTGCTCGTATTGTTGTGGAGGTGAATAGGCAGACGTAGACTTTTGCAACTTTTTTGTTAGCGTTACGCACGTATAATGGCCCCGCATAGTCAATTCCCGTTACTTGAAAGGGCTGGGACCTTGTGACTCTTATATCTGGCAATGGAGGAGAGCTAACTGAGCGAAATGGTGCTCCTTCTACTTTTCTACAGGTCACACACTTGCTTATTTCCTTTTTTTACTAGCTGTCTGCCTTTAGGTATCCAATACGACTGTCTGAGTTCTGTTAAAGTTTCACGTACGCTACCTTGCAAAACCAAGCAGTGAGTTGCTCTAACAATTGGGGTTGACAAGTGACTCTCCTTCGGTATCAATAATGAATACTTGGTGTTATGTGGTAGTTGTGCATATTGTAGTCTTCCGCGGCATCGTATCAAGCCGTCATCATCTAAGTAGAGTCCAAGTTGGTGTATTATTGCCGGTTGTTTGCCTTTAGTTTCGTCTTTTATTTTCGATAGGATGTCTCCATAGCAGAACTGTTGTACAGATTGGAGTAGAACGATGCGAGTGTGTTTCATGTCTACGGCAGCAACTGTGTTAGATTTTGCTTTCTCTCTCAGCTTTGCGGTGAAATGGATGACGAGTGAGGTAACTCGTAGTGTCTTGCAAAATGTACTCTATTTGGTGATATCGATGACGTCCAGTAAATTCGCGCCCATTTGTGCGTTTGCTAAATTAATGCTTAGTGATTGGGTCTCGGTGTAATTTTCTGTGTTCTCTTGCCACTGGTTGTCGGGGACTGATGACCATTCCTCTGTTGGCTTCATAAGCCATGAGGGCCCTTGGTTCCAATACTGCAGTTTAGATATGAAGGTTTTAGCGTTCATTCCCCTGGTAATGAGGTCTGCAGGATTGGATGTGGTCGGGAAGTACTTCCACCTACTCTGCGAGGTAAAGTCTCTAATCAGTTGCACTCGATGTCGAATAAACTGTTGTCGTAGAGGCTTTGATGAAGATATTCACGATAACACAATTTGTCAGTCACTCCACAATATAATTTGAGATTTGTAGAATTTTGGAAGTAAGGTATTTGACAGGTATTTAGGTAATTCTGCTCCGAGCACTGCTGCAAGTCACGGTTCTAATCGTTGCATTTTTTGTGGTTTTATGGGTGCTACTTTGCTTCTGGACATGGCAAATGTACATTGTGTTTCACTTTCGGGGGTGGTTCCTCTCAGAGTGGCCACCGCTCCGTATGCCAGTTAGCTGCTGTCACAAAACACGTGTAGTTGAACTTCACTGGCAACAGTATTGAAATACTGTCTGGGTATTTCAAGTGTGGTTAGACTTTGTAGTTCATTCAGCCATTTAATCCAGTTCTCCTTGAAGCTATCAGGAAGTTCTTTGTTCCTGTTAGGCTGTGTTTCCATAGTTCCTGCATTATCTTGGCTTTTACTGTGACTGGTTCCACAAACCCCAACGGGTCGTAAACTTTTGAGGATAAGCTTAATACTGATCTTTTGGAGACTTTTTCTGTGCTGTTGGTTTCCTTGATCAGTTTTATTAATGAAAGTGAGAGAGTATCTGTGTTTGTGTTTCAATTCAGGTTCTGTGTATACTCTGTCGTCATGAGCTAGGCGGTTTAAAGCAGGGGAGTTGCTGGTCCACTGTCGTAAATTCATACCTGCCTTTTGGAAGCAATTTCTTGATGATGTGTAATACTCTAAGGCTTCTGATAATGTTTCCACTCCAGTAAGGACGTTGTCCATGTAAATCGAACGTTGTACGTCTTGCGATATCCAGTCGTCTTGTTTGACGAGGTGATGCTGTATTGTGGCATTCAGTAAGTATGAAGACGGCGCGGTTCCAAAAAGTACGCGACAAAATCTGTAGACGATTACCTTTTCTGGATTATTCGCTGATTTGTCTACATCTTTGAGCCAAAGGAATCTCGTAGCATCCCTGCCTTGAGTGTTGAGCTCTATTTGTAGGAACGCCTTTTCGATATCTGCCGTGAAGGCTATCTTGTGCAATCTGAAGGCGAGTAACATACTTTGTAATCTTTGTATGATATTAGGCCCTGTATGAAGGCAATCGTTGGGGCTTAATGTCTTCGAGGATATCTTTGCTGGAGCGTCGTAAACGAATCTCATAGCTGTCGTGCTGCTTTCTTTGAAGACTGGAAATTGGGATATGTAGTGCATATATGACTCTTTGATGTATGTTCGGGTCGAGGACTTGTTCTGTAAATCCTCTCTTGAGTTGATCGAGCAGTTGATCTTTGTATTTGTAAATAAGCTCTGGGCAGGCTGCTCAGTCTTTTTCTAGCCAATGTGAAGTTTGTTGGTAGGCTGTGCTTGTTGTCCTTCCATGGGAGTCTTACATTATATCTGCCAGTAACTTTGTTGAAGTCAATGGTATCTTGAAAATGTTTCTGGACTTCTGTTACCTCAGTGTCGCTGAATTCGTCTGCGATTTTGTTTATCTCCCAGAACTTAGTGAGGGTTTCGTTGAGGTCATCGTTTCTTGTGGGCCGTGCATCAATCAATTGACAGAATGTTCTGAGAGTAGTTTCTGCACTGGATTCGTTGTTGGGTACCGGTCCTGAGAGAAGCCATGCAAACTTGCTTTGTGTGGCCATCCATCTCTCATCTCGTGATTTCTTTGTGTTTCCTAGAATGATCTGGGCGTAGTGGTCATTTCCTATGAGTATATCTATTGCGCGATCACCTTCCGCGTTTAGTGGATCGGCGAAAGCGAGAGCTTTGAATTCGACAGGAATATCCGTATGTTGGGTGCTTGAGAGTGGTGGGCAGATGATGGGCGTGACTAAGGCTGTTATTTTGATATCTTTATTTACCGCGTTTAAGGTAAGTGTTAAGACTTCGTAGGATTTCGGAGTACCTTTGGTTGAACCAAATGTGGTTACGTCTAGTATCTCTTTCAGAGAAGCTTTCAACTGTAGCTTATTCTTCAGGCATTGCGTGGTGAATGTCTTTTAAGATCCGGTATCTATGAGGATGCGTGCTTGGCATCTCTTAATTGGTCCGCTGGCTGTGACCAGTGCAGTTTGCATTAGTGTATTTGTATGCGTTGTTGTACTCGTTAAGGTTGTCATTGTACAGGTGACATTTATCTTGTTTTGTGGGTCTTCTTGTTTGTCATGTCTTTTGCTTGAATCTCGATTAGGCTCGCTTGGTTCACAGACCGACGTATGGTTTTTTAGTCCACAATTTAGACATCTTCCTTTTGAGCGACATTGATATCTTGTGTGGCCTGATCGGAGACAATTAAGTCATTTATTTTTCTGCACCAATATATTACGTCTCTCTTTTGTTGATTTTACCTTCGAGCATTTGTCGTGACGATTTTTACTGTCGCAGTATATGCATGGTTTTGGTTCAAATCTTTCGTTCGTATTGAAGCTTTTTGGCGGCGTGTTTATTTCGCTCGGTTGGGTGTTTGTGAGTAAGGCGCCAACTGTGGGTACAAGAACATCGTCAACGTCTGAGCTTGTCTCATTTTTTCGCGTAAGTTGACTTTTTTCCCTTGTGTCTATTTCATGACGAAGTGCTGTTCGTAAATCATTTAGGCAACAATCTGCCTGAGGATTTGTTCGGAATATTGTACAACGTACTTGTTCCGGCAATTTCTTTAGTACTATAGGGATTAGCAGACTTCCATATGAATCTGTCTGGACTCCCAGTGTTTCTAAGGCACGAATGTTGCTCTCGCAGCTGTCGTAAAATTTTCGTAACTGCTGCACATCAGCTGAGGGCGCGCTGATTTTTGAAAGCGATTCCATATGCGCGTTGATTAGAACTTGGTTTCTTCCGAAGCGTTTTTTCAGCATTTCAATGGCTTTTTCATCGATTTGTGACGCCATTTGTAGCCCTGAAACCGCGCGCGCTGCATTGCAGGTTATCAATCTTTTCAAATAGTTCATTTTGTCAATATTGTTCAGTTCATGATTGTTGTGTACTACGTTACTATAGCTATCCAAAAACGTAAGCTATTCGAGTGGGATTCCGTCAAATGATTGGATGCGTAGTTTTGGAAGATTGATGTGGACTTTAGGTGTTGGTTTGGTTTCGAACGTACTCACCGGATCGTACTCGTTTGTCATTCTTGAATTTTCAGAATCCAATGATAGATGTCGTCTTGGAACGTTAATGCGTGATCCGTCTCTTCACTTATTTCTTCTTCCTTTCCTAGTGCCTTCAAGATCGCGGAATCCATAGCCTTTATTTCTTCCAATCGTCTTGAGAGTCGCTCTGCAATTGCTGTCAGTTCTGTGTTGTTTGTAACCTCAGTATCGATCAAAAGTCGTTCCGCGCGTTTGATGTCTTGATTACAGTGTCCTCTGTATGCCCCTCTGACTGCCTTGTGGTGATTAGAGACGTACACCTTTGTAACCCTAAGAACAGCAAAAGGAAATCTAATCTCTAGACTTATCGACAAGCTTTACCCTGAAGACTCTAAAGAGACTCTAAAGAGCGCTGAAGAAACAAGGTCGACAAGCGAAACACGACCACAACGAGCTTCTGCTCAACAAGCTGCACTAAAAATAAGTGAACTCTCTAAACTTAATGCTTTTTAAATACTACTTCCTTATAATTAAATGTGTAGATCTCTATGATCAATATTCTATCGCTGGCCTGGAAAGGTGTAATGAATTGTAATTATTGCTGCGCAGCGAGCGTAGCGAGCAAGCAGCAACATAAACAGGATTTAAGAAAAATATGTAGAAGGGGAGACGAATTCTCGAATTGATCACTTTTTACCAGAATGCATTGCATTTAACAAGACTGCACTGCGCCACTTTTAACCAGAGTGCATTGCGCCAC
>Ga0126343_10001109_pt1 | contig 12031 bp, 6 predicted proteins | sample Cyp2metagenome_FD_92531 | JGI IMG/M metagenome (GOLD analysis project Ga0126343, IMG submission 92531) | Coral microbial communities from Lord Howe Island, Old Settlement Bay, Australia - Cyphastrea 2 metagenome | ecosystem: Host-associated > Invertebrates > Cnidaria > Coral ... | reverse complement strand
CGTGACGGAATCATGTAGACTTGAATTTTCACGTTTCCGCAAGACGTAAACATAGCGGAAACATGGAGTTGCATGTTTCCGCCACGTTTCAGAAATACGGAAACACGTGATTTCGTCCTGTGCGAGAATCAGAATGTTACCGTTTTCGACAATAGACAGATCTACAGGTAATGATTAATGGAAATTCCTCAAAAAAGTCACTTAGAAATTAAAATTTCCAACGGGAAACCTGTTGTAAAAGTTACGAATTTATGTTCAAAAGTGATAGACTCATAAAAATCGATAAAATATACATCAATTTCGAGAAGCGTTTTACAACTCATCCCAAAATAAATCATTGACAGAAGTGGTGAGAACGCTTGGCGCCTTTGAAACCTATTTAAGGCCTGAGTGGGCTATTTTATTGAAGCATTGCGAAAAATAATAAAGCGACACCATTTTGTAAAATTACATCAAATTTTTCAATTTCTCAAACTTAAAACAATGTATTTACATGCAAGGCGATGTTACAGCACTTTTTATCTGTGCATGAATAAAATTGAACTGCACGCGACAAGAGATTGGCATTCCATACTCGCGGTGACTCATGCGTAATGCTAGAGACTTATGTTCTGCCACATAAGACACTGAATAATTATATGCCAGGTTTATTAAAACACATCTTCTATCTCCTAATGCAACTGGTTCATATGAATTATAACACTTGTTTTTCCAGTTTGAAGGTCCTTACTGCCTTAAAAAGTCCAGCTCATCTAATGCCGCAACCCACAATTTTATTGATAAAAGCTACCAGCACTAAGGCGGCTATAAGTCCAGCCATTCGTCACCACTGAGGTAAATTAAAGCTTCCATGTTAATAAGAAAATAAGCTAAAACAATCTAGTCTTAAAAATAGGCTTTCTGCATCTGACGTAACGCATCGTTAATCTTCTGGTCAAGCCACAAAGTCGTAATCAAATCAAATCACTGAAAAGCAAAAAGGCTTTCAAGAGAGAAGAAGTGCATAGAGATATTACGCCGTGCAAAACCTGGATATCAAAGTCTTCAGGGGAACAGGATCTAAGTATCACGATCTAAGGATCTAAGTAGCAGGTACACTTTATGTCGTTTTGCAGTTTTCTGTTCAAACGGGAGGAACGTTAGAAACAAAGTATGCACTTGTAATTATGAAAGCATTTTTTTTCATCCTTTGGAAACACTACTTATCCCACAACTAGGACCAAATGCTTATCTGGACTGAAATCTTTCTTTCTCTGAATTAAGAGCAAAGTTTCATCTCAGCCGCTGAGCCTCAGATCGTTGCGAGACCTCTCTACGGAATGGGATGTCTAATACATGGTGTAGAATATGGAATAGTATTGAAAAAGATGGCGCAAAAATTAATGTTCCTATTTTCTGTTCTCTGCATGTAAATATCCTCACTTAATTTTTGTTGTTCTCGACTCCTGGCTCTGGCTCAGCAGGGTCATTAACGATTCCAAAGATTTGAAGAAACACGAACAGCATGACATGGAGCCTAACGAGACAAAATATCACAACACGAATCTACCCTCCATAAGATCGGTCTCCAGATTACGTTAGCAATACCAAAGCCAAGTTCATCTTGTCGAGTTGTCACTCTTTCATTCTATTTGCCCGCCTGCCGCACAAGACGAGTTAACTTATACAAGTGGGTTCAAAAGGATGATATAAATACCAACTTCAATTATCCCTTTTGTTATATCTTCTTTATATACCCATTTTCCATATGGTAAATGTTTTACTCTATGATTCGTTAATACAGAACATGCGGGAAAAATTACTCATCTTTATGTGAAAAATGTTAGTATTTGTTTTACACCAGATCTGTTAAGTCTTTTTCTCATCCCCTTTAAACCCTCTAAGGTCATCAGTGTTAAAAGCTATTTCGAGAAAGGTCGTCCAGCAAAACTGTACACGACAATGCCGAAAGCTATTATGGGTAATGGGGTTTATGATCCTTGATTGAGGCTTTAGGTGTTTCAGCGACACAGAGAGAAACAGCACAAACAAATACATTTATTCCTTCTATTTTCCTGTTGGTAAACACCATTAACCTCAATCAATCAACGCCAAACTCTTTCTACCCATAATGCCAATCGGCATTGTCGCGTACGCTTTTGCGTTTTTGCGGGACAACCTTTGTCGAAACAGCTGTATACTGCATGGTAAGACCTGGAAATGCCGACCCAAGGCACTGAGAGAAAACAAACGATGTAAAATATCACGATGCTATTCTAACCTTTGGAAAATTGGCGCCGCAATTACGTTACGACCACCCACATATTGTCTTCATTCATTAAATAAGATTGAATAGAGCGAAACAACGCAAAATCTCGCGCATGACGTCATACCCAAACTTTACGAGATTTGTGGCAGTTGCTCCTCAGTTTCCGTTGAACATCATTTCTCCACCTGTTTTGCAAAAAAAATGTTGCTGTAGTGTGGAATTTCTTCAAAACATTGTTTTTCATCCTTTATTTAGAGGTAATTCAGTAAGTTCTTATTACACGAACTTAGGGACCATTTCGTAGATTTACAACAGTTTTAAGCAAATAAACTGTGACGAAAAGTAACCCTTAAAGTTTATTGCACATTTATTTGCAAAACCTTGTCTGAGTCCGTGGCAAAATGTGAAAAACGCTATATGAACACTAGGCCACGTTCGATATATTAATATACTAGCATGGCTCCGAGCCTTTCGAATCAAAATTGCAAATTTTTCAAGTTCCTTTGGTCCTTCAATTCTCAACAGAGACTTGGATACAAAGAAAACACCGCCAAATATACAGATTTGCCCCGAAAGCCCCGGAGCCATGTCAAAATATTGAATTTTTGGGGGCGTTTTTATTTCCATTTCAGTCTAGTTTTCCACGATTTTGAGGGGTTTTTAATAAAGCAATTATTCCACTCGCGCTTGTGAGATGATTAGAGCCAACTCAGCGATAAACGCCTCGTTGGCTATCTATCATCCATATCCAACGGGCGCTCGTGGTATAATTGTTAAATTTCGAACTTGGCCTATTTACAAACGCTTTTGCAAGTTTTCAAACACAACTCTTCCGTTCAAAATCTCGCCGATTTTTCCCGATATCGTCAGCAATGAATAGATTATACAGAAGGCTAAAGTTTGCAGATTGGTTACAATTTTTTCTATCACTTTTCCAGTACAGGCAGCAGTCATAGCAGGATCAGAAAAACTCAGTCCAAATTAACATCAATAAATGCTTTTCAAGCTAGCTCTTTGCATGGAGAAAATATCAAAAGTTACACACAATCTAGCGAAGGCACTGTAGCAACGGCACTTTAAGATATCGTGAAGTAGGAACTTGAAACTGTGTTTGAACATGTGTTTGAGAACTAAGATCTAAACAGTAGATAATGTTTTGTCAATGTCTTGAATAAAGCTGGGCAACATTTCTTTCAATAATTTTCCTGCTGAAATACAAAACATTAGTGAATTTCAATGATACCGCATTTCCATTTATCATTCCATTTGATGCTATGAAACCTGTTCGTGACAATAGTTATAGACTTGATGAAAAAAAGGTAGAAGTGGTGGAAGTTCCCGACCCTCAATAATAATTTTTTTTCCTTTATTAATCTCAGCCTGTTTTAAGCTCAATAGTAGTTTATTGAATTTTGACAAGTACTCATCATTTTTTTGCAAACTACTGAAATGTTAAAACATTTGAAGTTTATCAACTACTTACTTACTTACTTATTACTGCTTTTGGAATTTTAAGCTAACCTGTCAAAAAGGCAACATTTATAGGTAAGCTATTTTCTTTTAAAAATTGTCGACAGTTAATTTATTCATTAATTATTTGCAACGTAGTATTGTTTATTCATTAGTTACTCTTCATTTCTGTTATGTTATAAAAAAGACTTCCTCGGTAATGTTATGTGGATTTAAAGGATCAAATTATGGACTACCCGGCTTGTTTGGAAAATTATGAAAGCAAATGAAAAGCTTTATCTTCTCTCAGCTGCGCCACTAGTAACGCTTCTGGATATAACATATATGAATATAAATTCGCATTAAGAATTATGTTTATCCGTAATATAATTGCATGAGGTTTGTTGATATACTGGAACGTCCATAGTCTAAACATAAGGGAAAATAAAAATTGAAGGCCCGGTGCTAGGCATAAACAATTGGAATTGAAGAACGCTATATATTTAAAATGGTTGTAAAAAGCAATTTTCTAAAGACATTATCTGGAAACGGTCGTGTTTTGTCTATGGCGGAAAAATCGCTAGAGGATCATTGATATGAATATCGATGGTAACCTTGGTTAAGCATGATGGATTGCTTCATTTCTACATGTTTCATTGATAAAAATGGACAGATATTATTTTTCATATGAGTAACGGAGCCCGGATGAAGAGCTAACTGTGATGAATATCGATTCCATTGATAAGGAATTAAGAAATGAAACATCAAAACTTGGTGGCCTCCTAAAGTGCCGAAGGCAACCGGTTCTTTTTATAGCATGCGGCGCGTGTCCTTGTTAATGTCAAAATTATTCATCGAACACTTTCCAATAAACGACACAAACGACCTATTTGCTATCAAATTAGTGAGATTTTATGTCATTGTGTTTAAAATCTAGATATTTCTTATGTGCTTGCTTGAAGCAATCTCCAAAAAGCAAGGTTATTAAATGCTGTTCCAAGTTTGGGGTCTCGCCAGATGGGGGTTCTGGACAATCCCGCTGCTACAACTACGCATGCGTTTCACAAGAAAAGTACAAAGCAGGCAGACAAACATGATCGAAGTCCTCCTCTCTTTGTGGAAAGTAACAAAAGGAACACAGAATGCAGTTAGCAGTATAATTTGTAAAACCTAAGGTAAACTCATATGAGACTAACAGCTAAGCCAGACAATTTCTTTTGCCTAGTGGATGTCTTTAAGAAAATCAGCAGTCGGCCGGCGTAAAGTCAATCGTCTAACGAAACGAAATTTTCATTTGCACGATAGCTGATTTTCGAGTGAACTTTGCAATAGTTGCTAGCTTTATTTCTCCAGTCGATGTAAACGTTCGCTTTGATGTGCGCAGCTAGAGCAAGAATAGCCTGCGGCGGTTTGTAGAATGATGAAAACAATCTAAATGCTCTGATAATTCCTGCTATTTTGTATCGTGTTGTAAAACATGGGTATGCGTTTGAACTCTGCAAATTTTCTTCTTTTAGTGGGCATAAGCAGTTTTCGTATTTCTGCCGTCAATCTAACCGCAATACAAATTTGCTACGAAAGATGCCATGTACATCTACTTTAGGAGAAACGGATGCTTGCCAATAATTAATACGCGATAAATGTTACACTATCATAAGGCAGTCTCAAATCAAGTAAAGGCGATATAATTTGGAAATTTTTGGCTGTTTTCGATGACATAAACTCGTTAGGCAACTGCCGTGATGATTCTAGAAAAGACATAGGACATCAGAGCTCTTTTCTTATAAAGTGTTTTATTTAAGTGTTTTTCATATTGCTTATATTTCTAAAACGCACGTAGGTCACTCAAAGTTACATCGGCAATCCTGGATTTAAAAAATAGAAATACTGAAGTCTTTTATTTTAGCGACCACCACAAATTTCAAACAAAATTTGATTTTTTAAAAATACATTTGGTATGCACTATAGTGGCTAGCTGAGCTTATCAACGAGTATGGATTATGGATTCAGGGTTAATTAGGGAAGCCTCAATGTCTTTTATGGCTAACTGTTGTCCAGCTGCTATACTTTCGAATTTATAGCTGTATTTACCAATTTAAAGCTTGGTAGCCCTAGGCTCGCTGAGTTAATGCACAAAAAGAAAGTTTACCACCTGCATGAGGCCTTAAATCATTCACTCGGTTAAAATTGACAATTTGTAAAAGCTGGAGTCCAATTGGTCTTTACAACAAACGTTAACAGGTAAAAACAGCCCCTTTCTGACTTGAAAACAGTCCAACATCTATGGTAACTGGTACCACAAAAAAGCAGAATCTATATAGGCATTATATTGACTAGTAGCTCTTTCCATCTTTAGGGCTACCAATATTCAAGAGGTTTGCCAAGCTACACGGTACGACAAAATAGTTGCAACGTACGCAGTAGAATAAATGAAAAAAAAAGAACAGCACCGATGGAAATGAAGTCACAAAGTGACAATTCCACGTTTTAAAACCTGCTTTTAATTTTACCAACAGAGTTAAATTCCCTAAACATCCAATGTAGGGCCAAATTACTAAATGTAGTTAGATAGCCAGAGTCAAGCCAAATTGCCAAATCAAGCTAAATTTCACAAATCTAACCAACTAGACAAAAGTAGGCCGGAATTAAAAGCCGAAATCTGACCAAATAGTCACGGATCAGGCCTAAAAGCAAGTGAGGCTAAATGGCCAGTTTTGTAATTTTTCCGAGGCTAAAGTGCTCTTCAACTCTTTTTAATTGTTCACTAATATTCTTCTTTACAAAATCCAAAAGATTGCAGCACTGGTGTTGCTCTTTTACAGAGTTTTCCTTTTCTCTGAGCGAATAGCTGAGATCTGGAAAACTCTGTGCTCAGTTGCAAACTGTATCACAATTGGCGCCATGGGCCAAATACATTTGCCAAAGACCTGTATTGCTTTAGCTTTAAACATGGCGGTTTATAATGCTTAGGCCACGATTTTGCTCTTTATGAATCCTATGACGTCATACGCCACTGTGCGCTTTTCAACATTAATCTCTCCACCCACACTTAAAACAACGTCTGAAAGGCTTTCACCTTATGGGGAAAGACTGCATGAAGCGTAGCGTTTTTTTTTCAATTCAGTTATAAATAAGACAACTAACTTCGTTCGCGCTTGCTAAAGTGGAGAAGTTTGTAACCAACCCGTCATCTCAGTGGTTGAAATCGCTGTTATAATACCTTGTGTGTTATTTTGCATAACAGACACTCAGCCAAACCATCGAATTCTGCTTTGTGTTAATTAATTATAATACTAACAGCAACGTTCGCATAAGTTTACTCGCATAAGTTTACTTAATTAAACAACATTAACTGCGGTGTATATTTGCTTCATATTGCACTCTAATTTAAATTTCCATGATTTCGCATCTTCGAGGAAAAAAGTAAATTTCGTGCCCCTCTTTTTTCTCCTGATGAAACTGAAGACTGTAAACAAAAACCTTTTCTTTAGTAGCTCTTCAGAAATATTTCTGTAGTGTCTCTTCGCTTGATCAAAAGTTGAATAAATTTCTAAATCTGATTTTTGACGGCGGTAAATGCTCGAGCAATATGATAACAGTCATATTATCAATATTTTCTTATATGGTCGGTGGTCGGTGCCATTGTTCAGCTAATCCTTTCTTTATCTACTTTATAAAGGAAAATTGGCGGCTCTTCTCAACAACATGAAGCCACTTTAACACCAAACAAATTCAGTCAGAACTTTTGTCGTACCACAGAAAACAAATTTTGTTAGCAACCAACAGGTAACTGTAAAGTTTGGACTCAGTTCTCGGCAAGAGTCGACAAATTTTAATTTGTGTTTAAAAAACAAGATGATGGTTATTCGTGGTGTCTTCAAGAGGATTACATTTATTCTCGTGCAATTGGGTAATCTGTCGCCGCTTCTGCCAACTGGACAGCTAGAATGGATCATTAAGTGATTAGGGAAATTAGCTTCATTCCCCTTAAGTCTTTATGTGATGCGAAATAAAATGACATTTAACATACTAAGAACCTCACTTAATAGCCTTGTGTTCATTGTACTGATTCAGACCATTTTGTTCAAGCAGATGACTTCAGCACAAGGTTCTACCAACATTTAGAAGCTGCTGAAATCAGTGCGGAGTAAAAAAAGACTGAAAAGAGAAATTAAAGAAGAAATGTTACTAAGGTACGAAGAGATGCGAGGAATTTCAGCCATCGGCTAAGATCCATTTGGGACTAAAAATCTTCTGCTAAGGGCACAAGCAAACATTAAAGCTAGCGGTAAACAGGAACCCAGATCAAACGGTAAGAGAAGCAATACATTATTTCCTGACAGCCGGTCGGAAGTAAAGCTCATTTTCCAAAAGCAAATCGGCAATTAAAGACTTCAAAGCTGTTTGCAGTTTGAAGATCGTCATGGCATCGCCTACGGCGGCCACGGAGAAGGTTCAAGCAATGAACCACACAAACGCATGGAAGCCCGGAATGATCCAGAATGGATCATCGGCTGGTGGCCTGAACGAACCACTTAACATTCTCTCGTTCAGTTTTCTGCTTCTTATTTTGGCTATGACGTTGTTTGGGAATGCGCTGGTCATTCTCGCCTTCAAAAGGAACACAAAGATTCGCACAGTGACGAACTATTTCGTGGTTTCGTTAGCTGTGGCTGATATCCTGATAGCATTAGTGTCCATGCCGATATGGGCTGCTTATCTCATGTCAGGAGTAGAACTTAAACAAGGCCTTCTAAAAGTCTGGACATTTATGGATATCCTCTGCGGAGTCGCCTCAATTATAAACCTGACCGCAATTAGTATAGAGAGATACTTCTGCATCACTTACCCTCTCAGTTATCACACCACAATGACGTCAGTAAAGGCAATAACTACCATAATCATCATTTGGATTTTTTCGATCATTATGTCGTCGCTCAAGATTATCCTGTGGACGTTGCCTCCGCCGAAATACGAGCTAATGGTGGTCATTAGCTGTTTCTTTGTACCGCTCATCATCATGTGTACCACGTACAGGTTTATATTCAAGACGGCGCGTTTCCAAGCGCGCCAAATAGCGCTCATGATTAACGGCAACGTCAAAAACTTCCTACTGGCATCTGAGATGCGCGCCGCGAAAACTTTGGCTGTTGTAATGGGCGCCTTTGTCATCAGTTGGGGACCATTCTTCATTATTAACATAGTGTACGGATTTTGTCCTCTATGCGTTACGCCCGATTCCGTTGTAGTAGCAAAATGGATGCATTACACTAACTCTGTTTTCAACCCCATCGTTTACGCTTGCATGAACAAGGAGTTCAGAAAAGCATTTTGCATTATCTTATTTGGACGAAAACATGGTTATGGTTGCCGCTTGCGAGGAAGAGCTGAAACAACTACAGATCAGACGGAGCTCAGTTTGGGAAATCACTTTTGAGAGCATTGTTGATATGTTTACTAATCAGCGTTATACCAAAATTCCAGAAATATATACGTTGCGTCATTGCGCAGATTAAAATCTGTATCACGCTGGCCAAACATAAGTTAAATTACGAAAAAAATAGTTGCTCCATCTGCTCAGTGGTGAGCAATTAATAGCAAATAAGGGAATGGCATGATCTAATTATGCCTGACAACTCTCCTTGACTCACTTGGAGTGAAAAATGTGGTCCCAGTTAGTTTACCCAGGGCTGCCCTTCAGTAACCTTCTCCGGCCGCTTGTTGTGTCCGGTTCTGTAGTGGAAGGGTCTAAAACTGGAAATGAGTCACATTAAATGGAAAGTGTTAGTCCAAGTCACAAAGTAGCTTGGCCAACTCTGATGGAATCACATTTTTTAGCAGCTGCGATAGCAATCTGCGCAGAACAGTTATTTACAAAGCTAGATTTATGAGCATAACAGTATGTGGCGGACAATATCACAATCGGAACTAAAAGAAAGAAAATTTTCGCCCAAGAGGATTGGACGCTTATGGAAGGATAAAAATGCTGTGGTGTATTTGGCTGTGATCGAAACTCAGTGTCCTCCCAAGAGAGGTGCTCGCCAAGGGGAGGTTAAAATTGTTTTATTTGTATGTGGCTGGGACCATTATTAAGTGTCTGCCTCTGGGAGGCGGTTTTCAGCCGCGTTTCGGTACTCTGAAAGAAAAACGCGGTTGAACTTGTAACCTCACGCAGAGCAACCTTATAATCGGCTTCTATTGTAGTATCCTTTGTTGCACGCTCTCACCCCCCCCCCCCCCCCCCCCCCCCCCGAGAGAATACCCCCAAAAAGAACCAAACCAAAAAATTTCACCCCCCTTTTTCCCAACTTCATAATTTTTACATTTTTCCCTTTCTTTTTTAGTACCCTTTTTGGCACCCCCCCCCCCCCCCCCCCCCCGCGCCCACGCCGAGTAGATACCGACAAAAAGGAATCGTAACACAAATTTACAGTCGCTTTTTCACCAATTTCTATCTTATCAATTTCTTCCCTTAATGTTACCTGCCATCGTTACTCCGAGACAATTAAGTTCAAGATGAAGATCTAGTTTTGTATCCAGATCCGAATTGTATTATTTAACTTTAACCTCTTCAGAAGAATCAAACGGCTATTATTAATAAACTATGGCGTTCTATGTTTAAAAGACAAAGGGCATTTGTATCACAAAATCGTATTAAAAGGGGGGAAGAGATTCTTATAAACTGCTCATTTAATTTAACTATTTTTTAAGATTACTGATATCATCTGGCGCGTGCTCATTTCAAGGACACTGTTACTTTACAAACCTGTTAGGATCTCTTGAAATTACTTGTCTTAATAGAACTTGTAAATCAGTTGCATGTTTACTTTAAATTATGAATCATTTTCTCTCATTTTTTAACGTAAAAGGCGTCAACTCTTTTTCTACCATGGCAACGACCTCTTACGCTCCAGACGACAAGAGATGTCAGTTTCACTGACTCCCAAAAACAGGCAGGGAGCCAACGGTACAGTAACTATGTTTAGAAAACAAAGTCCCTCTTCACCGCCGATACATATATATCACCGAATGCAGACAGAACATTACGACAAATATCGAAGGCAAAATATTTCTATTTATATCTTGAAAACATTCGATAAAGATGTCACATTGTTATGAAAAACTGGAACTCTATTCTTTATGGCGAAAATGAACTTCTAAGAAAAAACATCTTGTCCATCTGTGTGGTTGGTCGGCTTATTGTCTGCAGCAAGACAAAGTAATTTGCATCCTTTTTATTTTCTTGCTTAAATTGAACTTTGCACTTTTCTCCCCGCATTGTTATTCTTTTTGTCGAGGATATTTTTTTTTTTTTTCACTGCTTTCATTCGCTTTCCCTTACAGTGCTAAATCATTTTTTCGATGTTTCGCTTTCCCTCCGTCAAAAAAACAACAATTGAATTTGATCATATGCAAAATGACCCTCTTACCAGAAAAGATAGAATAAATATTTACAGATCATTTTTATCCTGAATATGCCGGCCGCACAGTCCATAACTACAAAAAATGGCAAAAACAAATAAAACCCTATTGCAAATCTTAAATCAACAATTATAAAAATTCTGGACTTGAGTTTCTCCTGGTCTGATAATTTCTCAACTCTAACAGAACTACGCAATGTTTTCAAATCGCCTCACAGCATATCAGTGAATAGTAACACAATAACAGGAAATTGCTTCAGCATCATCATGGTGATTCAGGTAATGACGGGCTTTTTTATCTAAAACTCATTGACGGTTGCTGAGAAAACCGACAACATCGCCTGATGGCGATTGGCTGAAATGGTCAAAACAAGTTTTTATGCTTTTTTCATTAATTGTTGGAGACAAACGAATGGGTGTCGCCTTTGTGAGCGACATGTCAAGCGCTGTTAAGCGATGAAGATGACTTGAGAGCTACGAAGACGGCAAAAAGGTAAGTAACAGAATATACCTTCAAAAATAAGTGTAGTAAGAGACAATAAAGTGCCAATATGCTCCACGCACAAAAAAATTCTACACAATGCAAACGCCATTGTTATGTCCTGGCACTCGCTGACCTTATACCCAAGCTTAAAACGCAATTTTTGGTTAAAATATCGACAAATACAGGTGATCTTGTTAGTAGCTGAAAATTCCAAACACACAATTCGGCGAGTGGGTGATCGGGGCAAAAATATGGAGTCAAAAAATGTGCATAAAAAAAGGAAAAGCAGCAGGTAAGAAGAACATCACACTGTAACAACATCAGAATACAACTTAGCTTAAATATTCTATTTTTTTACGAGCGTCAAACGATGATATATTTAAGAGCAAACAGTTTCAATTCCATAAATATATATATATATATATATTT
>Ga0126343_10001108_pt1 | contig 12031 bp, 7 predicted proteins | sample Cyp2metagenome_FD_92531 | JGI IMG/M metagenome (GOLD analysis project Ga0126343, IMG submission 92531) | Coral microbial communities from Lord Howe Island, Old Settlement Bay, Australia - Cyphastrea 2 metagenome | ecosystem: Host-associated > Invertebrates > Cnidaria > Coral ... | reverse complement strand
TAGAACGAGGACAAATAAAACTGGATTTAGTAATAACTCATCAAGGTCAATGTCCTCACCAAGTTTCATTGAATTTGGCCGACCCCCATTTCCAAGGTCTGACACGCTTTCTCAGTCAGGGCCAATTAAGTCTTTAACCATCAAATGCGAAACTTTTTCCACTAAAACGTTAATCTATAGGCAACATAAACGACTGAGTTATTAAACAATTATACGAAGTAAGACCCTAGCTGAGTTCTTCAAAAACTAAGAAAATTTAAAATTCTGTATACCAAATGCCGATTCAAAGACAGCTCAAACTCCGTACTGTGTCTACTGTAGATTTTCATTTTATTTTACACCAATTTTCCTCATTGCCTCCATTTTCTTCTCCGTGGTATTACGAGGTACACATTATACCCAGGCCAAAGCTACTTCCAAGTTTATGTAATGTTACGTTCAATATTTGCAGCTTTTGTAAAATAGAACATATTAACAACTGAGTGATCTAGCTATCTATAGCGACAGAGGTTTGTATGCATTTATGTATCGCGGAGGTCAGGTTACTTGTTGTTTTCCATGACTAGATGTTGTTCTGAGTAAAAATTACCTAGTTCTGTCAGTCTTGGGAAATAAAATAAACATTTACATTACTTACAGCTTGCATTTGCTATTTTTATTTTATGTTAATTTATGGCAACTGATACGTCATTATGTCGTATGGAACCTGTAACTGACCACTTTCGATAAGTAGGCAGTGATCTTACTGTTTTCTAGATCTTTATCGAGAGGACATGATTAGTCAACAAAAATTTATTCAGTCGTTGAGGCTAACGTTAACTTGAGGATTGACTGTCCCTTAAATTAATGGATTGAGCAGCGTAAAAATATGCATTTCTCAGTCTTACAACTCAAATGCGCTGACATCCTGTGACTCGCGCTCGTTTAATATTTTGTTCTTTCCCTGGATGTCTTGTACTTTTTATCTAGTGTACTAGACAGGTGTATATCTTAACATAGTGCTCCATTCCGAGTTTACTTAGTTTTACCGGCATTATATATCTTTCTTTCCGATCTTACGTATTTACGTATTTATGTATTTTGAACTTCTACTTTCGTTATTAATACGAATAATTTCTAGAAGTTGTAGCCCATGATCGGCTTTAGTCTGTACGTCAGGCCACCAAATTTCGTCTAATGGCCAATTTCAAGCACACATTGAACACCAATGAGCCGAAGAAAGTCCGTTTGTTATGCAGAAGCTCGGTGTTTTGAAAATATTCGCAATACATTACACAAATATTCGAGGCATAAATGATAATCCAATGGTAAGTATAGTAGTACTCTTTGCTCCCCAGTTGAAAACGTTCGTTGTTAGCCATGCATGCTACTTCTTATCGAGACTATTTCAAAAATACATGACAGGTTTCATGTCATATTCAAAGCGTGCAAAAGTCTTGGTTCAACATCCGTTCTCTTATTGGCCAATTGAGCAGGTGCCATGGTCTATCTTTGTAAGAAATGACAGCCCCCACGCATCTTGTGTCACAACGTCCGAGGTAAACTCCTCACTGAAAAGTATAAAATGCTCTTTTTTACGAAGAATTTCTATATTTAATTTCGAGAAAAAGCTGATAAAAGGCCAGGAAGACTGCACGGTCGAACGTTTTTTGATGAAAATCGAGAAAACCATTTCCACGGTTGGAAACTGTTGATTTTCAATTAATCCCGAGATGTAATTTACGGCGACACAACTCAAACAAATGCAAATTTTGTAATTTAAGGCCATGCGCTTTCTCGTCAACCGGAGCAAACAATAATTTTAAAAGTCAGATTCAGTGAAAAGCTTCTAAATTTAACTAAACACTGAAGATAGTGTTCATCACGCTGAAAGCAGAGCGTCCACCTAACAATTAACCTTTAAAATGGCATCCGCACGGGTTATTTCTCTGAGTATTGTCAACTCTTTTCTCAGTATTATTGGAAGCGTCATGAACAGTTTAGTGATTGTTGCGATTTACCAAAACGTGGAGCTTCAAAAGGGTCTGAATTTGTTGATCGTATCCTTAACGGCCGCAGATCTTATAAACTGTCTTGTTGCACAGCCAATGTACGTCTACTTTCTTAGCAACGACGATAGTAACAGCAGCTACCTTGCAGTATTCGAGATAATCGCTTTCATCGGCCTCCATGTAGTTTTCTCCAACCTCGTTATAATCACTTATCATAGAATGAAGGCTTTGGCGCGACCTTTCCATCACCTTCTGCTCGTCTCGAGAAAAACTCTCGTGGTGGTCATAGTGTTAACTTGGATCGTGTCCATAGTTATTGGTGTTGTGCTCGCAACGGAACCAGGGAAAATTATCGGTGCCTATTTCCATGCTGTGATGATACTGAGCTTGGTTTTCACTTATATTAGAATTCTTTGGGTGTCCTGGAGCCGAAGGAGAAGAAAAATTGCGGAACAAGTGGGTAGAGCTAATTACCACCAACAAGCTGCCACCTTAGAGCACGAGAACGCCGCGGCCATCACATCAGCCATCTTGGTGGGCGCTACTTTACTAAGTTTCTTGCCTGATGTTGTTCTCGATTTAATGGGAGAAGGAGAAGTTAACAGGCGTTCGTGGACATTCACTCTGCTTTTTTCAAGCTCGGCGCTGAATCCTTGTATAGTTATTTGGCGTAATCAACGGTTCAGAAAACCAGTGCTTGACACATTTCGCCTCGGCAACTGAACAGCGAACAGGTTTCGTCCTACTGAACGAAATAAAGACTGAATAATGCAGCGAAACGTGGAATACAAATTATAAATAACCGCAAAGTTTTATACCGATAACACGCATGTCAGTATTATATAAATAAAATTTAACTCAACTATTGAGATCTTAAACCCAAGGGAAACATAAAACAAGACGTAAAATTTCCTAGTAATCTTCGCTTAATTCGTGGATTGCTCACGAATGAGCTGTACGCTTTTCAATATGATTCGTTAGTCATTTTTATAACCATTTTGTTGTATATTTAGAAAATTCAGAAACCTAGGTCAAGATGACTATATCGAAAATACAAAACGCACTGGGATTAGAAGCTCTCAGACAAGTCAGTACGTTTATTACGATATCTTAAGACGGAAAAGGAGATATAAGTTGTGACTAAAACTTGTTGATTTTAGTAGCGTCTAAAATAAAACTGACCTGGCTTCCAATGTTTTCTTTATGTTTAACATAACCGCAGCTGTCGTTTGATAATAAAGCTGCCAATCAATCAATCACTCACATGATATGAAGATATATCCAAGTGCTGACTAGCTGCTGGCTGCAAATATTTTTTTAACCAGAACTAACAATTTTTGGCCCAAGTTCTGCAGTTTTCTTCCCTTCATTAGAAACCACAACTACTGAGTTGTCAACTCACTGATCGGCCATTCAACATTTACTCGCGCCAATGCTAATATTTGATTGAATGAGACGTTTTCAGTCATTGCCTTGTAGAACAGTCGCAGAATTATCCTCCAACTGTGGTCAGGTGGTTAACGAGTGGCGTTCGATAATTGCGCTCTGGTAATATAACTGTACGTGCTTGCACGAAAGAGTCGACAAAATATGCATTCAATTCTTCGGAAAAATACTTTATTCTCTGTTATTTCTTTTTTCAAACACAGCTTTGTGCAGGGCAAAAATTTACCGGCTAGGGTATCAACTTTAATAGCGGGGCCCCATACTCATATAGGAAAGAAAAGAAAACCCATGAGTTGATTTTCTCATGGTTATTTTTGCTAGCGGTATTGCTCGTGGGCGCGGACGCACGACGACGACTGCGGCGACGACGGAGTTGCCCAACATGGCGGTCATACTCTAAAGAATAGGTTGACAGAGACATACAGCCTTGGTTTTTCGTGTAATTCTTTGATATAAGACATCCCTTCTATGATCAATTGACACCTGTGAAAACAAGGAATCCGCTGACCAGTATCATGTGACCATATCGCAAGCTCAAGCTTACAGCTCATCGAGGTCACATGTTTTTTTTTAAGTTCACCGCTGACCAAGAGCTGATTTTCTGATTGGATCGCGGGCTCACGTCAGGTTAACTTGTTGAAATCTTGGGCCCGTTTCTCGAAAGCCCCGAAAACTTTTAGCGCCTGTAAAGCCATGGCAAAATCTTGAACCTCACGATTACAGAACTGTTTTGTTCACGCATTCTTATTTTGAAGAGACGTTCCCTTCATACAAGAAGTTTCAGGCGTATACACTTCTCCGTTTTTAGATACAGATGAACTGAAAATGGCTTTACGTGCCCGAAACGTTTCCGGGTCTTTCAAGAAACAGGCCCCAGGACAGGATTGTTCTGTACCCGGGTTAAGGATTAAAATCTAACCGAATAATAAGTTTTCTTCTTTACAAATGTTTTATGCTCCTCTGTTTTGTGTGTATAGAGTGATTTCTAAAACTTAAAACAGAAGGCTCGAGAGAAACCTCACCACAAAGTTACAAAACTCAAATCAAATATCTACTTTTTCCTGGGTGGGCTTAACTGGGCCCCGAACAACCTGGCCCAGGAACTACGCCTTTAGGCTGGCCTAAATCTATAAATTAGCCTTAAGTTCACCTGAGAAGTAAATATATTGTGGAAAACTATGGAGGTTGATAACATCGCTCAAACAATTCTTTCACTGAAACTGAAATTTTACACTGCATTCAGCTTTCACAAAGCCAATATTACGAAATACAAAGACTTTGAGTAACGGAGTTTGAATAACGATGACGCAAGTTCAACGGTAAATGGCACCCGTCTCGTGAAGCTATCCATTTTTCTTACCGAGCATTGTCTCAGTTTTAAGGAAAAGCAATCAGCGGCAAATGTTACTTTTGGTAGAAAACAATTTCGCCTGAATTAGCATTTCTCGTCAGGTTTCTATGTGGCTAATCTGCATTTATTTTGGCGAGAACTTGGTCACAATGTTACATTTTTCCAGCGCGAGTTTTAAAAAAAGGCAGTCAACTGAAAGAGACCTTTTTCTTACTATCAAGACAAAGCATTCAACAAACCGAAAGACTACAACGATGTCACACTAACAAGGGTGCTAAGATGAATGAAGGAAGCATCTTTCCTGGTAGAATTCCTTTCAGAGATGTAAGGTAAGTTGTTACATTAAATTGTTGAACCGACTAGGAAAGCATGTGAGCGGGAAATATTAAACTGACTTGAACGCAAAAGCCTATTTCGTGTGATATGTTTTCTGGACGCCTTCTTGCTAGTTAGCGCTGGGTGTCATATCAACAACTAATAAACAAATTCGAGACAAGTATTCGGCTTTTGTTCAGAGCAAGAACAACCTGTGTCAATTTCTACTGATCAAACTCATGAGTACAAGAACATCGAAAATTACGAGCTTGTGTAAAGTTTGTGACGTCAAGGCTAGTACGAATCTAAATTATCAGTCCATTTACTCTGAAAGAAAGTACTCAGCGCACTCAGCTTTTATCAACTGATATAATTTTGAAGGCCAATGCTTGCTTATTTTCTGCTAATGCTCTTTTGTCTGCTAAAGGTCTTGATAATTATTCCAGCTAGAAAACAGACAGGCATATTACTCAGTCGAACTCAGGAAATGGTTTACAACAAGATAAATAATCAAGCTGATGTGCAGTATCTAATTTGAGATGTCCATAATGAATTGGGAACAAGAAAACAAGCAATTTGCTGAACGCAGTCAAAGAAAACCATAGACGGACGAACTGATCACGATTGGGGTCCGCCTTGGAGCCTGTAAAGTCGGGTTATAAGTGAGGTGAGCGTTTTTTATATATTTCTTGTAAGGCTTGATCACGGTTAAAACTTTACACCCCATCGAACCAACCCCTTACTGACAAGCTGTATCCTTCTTTCTCTTGGCATATCTATCTCTGAAACACCGAGGCGAACTTCGATAATCCGAATTCGATATGAATTAAGTGAAAGTTATTTTTTCGCCAGTTAAGCGCATTTTCGATTTTTGTCAAATAATAATATTCTAATTTACTGTGGCGTGCTAATTTACCAGGTTTCAGTTGAAAACGATGAGAGGGATTTGACATCAAAACCTCACTGGTTTTCATGGTAAATTATGATATCCTCATGCTAAATAGTTTTTGATTTGTACCAACATGAACAGAATAGTAAAGCAGTCTAAACGGCTATCAATTGCTCTATCCAGCAATTGTTATTCCATCTTCTTTTGAGCCTAGAATTGCGAATTTTTGACAGAAAGCTTGATTTAAAAAGCGCTTCAAGTTGTCCCTTAGAAATATACGCAGCGCTTGAAGTCGTATTGTATATTCAGACACACCAATTGCAAGAATACCACTTGTAGGCTTGGAAAACAGACCTGAACTGCGCTTGCGCAATTTCTAACAGGGTGCTCGCCCTGGTCTCCAATGTCTGTCAGTTGTGTAAGTTATTAAAGGTTAAACGTTTTTATAATAACTCATGACCTCGTGCTTTGGTGTTATTCACATACGCCCTATCCGGTTCGCGGCATTAGAGCGGTAATATTAATTTGGATTTTGACGCACCATCAAATGAACATGGGTGAAAACGCAATTTATACCAGTGTGTGACTTAAAAAAAATTTAAGTCGACTCACGGTCTGGAAAACGGATAAGGAACTAAATAGTTAACCAGAGTTTAAAACATCCTTTAGAGAGTTGGCATTGCATGGAGTTTTTTTTGAGGTATTTTGGAGAATTTTAGCACATATCTCGTTACTTTGCATTCGAGATATAGTTCAAAAGAGCTTTAAATGTGATGCTTCGTAATTCACGTGACTTTGGAACAACTCAGTGGGTTATTTCATTCCACTTGATGTCCTGCTTCAACATTAAATCTCTGTTGTCAGACTGATTCACACGAGAAAGCTTCCGTCATGAAGCATGCGCTATATAAGTTTTTCAACTTATTATTATTATAGATAAGTCATCATTAGAATTACGAAGTGGCAAACTTACTTCCAGAAGTAAAAGAGTGTGGAACGAGTGTACACTCAAGAGTGACTGTGAGATTTGAGCGTTTTTCCTGATAACAAAAAAATGATGCTGTGACGTCCAGTGCACTGACCATCCACTCACTTCCAAGTAAAATCACCTCAACTCAGGGAGGCCACGTTTTCCGGCACTACTTGAACTAAGAACGGCAGTATCTATTTACAGTAAAATGACAAAAAGCTTTCAATACCAACGTTTTGTTCAAGACATGAAAAGTTTTTGGTTGTGAGGAAATGTTTACTGATTTATCATCATCGATATCAGAAACAAACGTTTTCCAGTTTCATTTGCAGTAACTCGAATCCGCCATGCCTCTTTGTAGCTTTAATCGGAAAACGTGTATGAAACAAGCAATTTCGTGTTGTCGGGGACACTGGATAAACAGATGCGCTGGGTTTAATAACAACCACTTCAAGTAGGACTAATCGTCAGGATATGAATTGCACGTTCTGCCACAAGCACTTTAATTTTGATGGTAATCAAACACTGACGTTCGCGCTCGAGACAATTTTGTAATAATGACAATTTGAAATAAGCTAGTGATATGGCTATCCTCTCACGTGACCATCCACTGGCCGTAACCAGTTTAAACGAGTTTAAGTCAGTTTAAAATAGCGACTTCTAATCGAAAACTCTGACCGTAACACCAGCCGCGAAGAATAACGCTTCTCGATATCTTTACTCAAAATGGCATCGGCGAGGGTTGTTTCCCTAATCGTTATCAACGCATTTCTCAGTGTTTTTGGCACTTGCATGACTTTTCTTGTGATAATGGCGATTCTAAAAAACGCAGAGCTTCAAAAGGGTCTGAATTTGCTTATCGTATCTCTAACAGCCGCAGATCTTACTAACTGCCTGATAGCTCAGCCAATGTACCTCTACTATCTTAGCAACGAGGTAAGCAGTACCTACCTCGCAGCATTCGATATCATCGCTTTCATTGGTCTTCATGCCGTTTTCACCAGCTTGACAGCCATCACGTATCATAGAATGAAGGCTTTGTCGCGACCTTTCTATCACCTACTGCTCGTCTCGAGAAAAGATCTTGTTGTGGTCATAGTGTTAACTTGGATCGTGTCCATCGTTATTGGTGTTGTGTTCGCAACGGAACCAGGGAAACGTGTCGGTGCCTATTTTCATGCTGCGATGATACTGAGCTTGGTTTGCACTTACATCAAAATTCTGTGGGTGTCCTGGAGAAGAAGAAGAAGAAAAATAGCGCAACGGCCGGGAACGACAAATTACCATCAACAAGCCGCTACTATGGAACAAGAGAACGCCGCGGCCGTCACATCCGCCATCTTGGTGGGCTCTACCTTGTTGTGTTTCTTGCCTGATGTTGTTCTGGATTTGATGGGAAAAGCAGAAATAAGCAGGCTGAAGGGAATCTACACTCTACTCTTTGCTAGTTCGGCGTTAAATCCTTGCGTGGTTGTTTGGCGTAATCAGCAGTTTAGAAGAACGCTTCTTCAAATGTTACACCTCGCTAACTAACGTCTAATTTGGATCATTTTTGTGGCTAGAGTCCCTGGGAAAATGCAAATGATAGTTAAATTAGAACAGCTATCTGCAAAAAACTTCTACTGTTCAAAGTGCGGCTGGCCCCAACAAGCCAAGTCGCAATGAAAAGCAGAGCATTAACTTGAAAGGCTTTCTATGAAGTAACCTTAATTCCGTGATGAATTCAGACCATTTTGTCTTGAAGGCAAAATTTTAAAAAGAAAGGATTAACAAGTTTAATGGCACATAAACAGCTGTTAGTTTAGCCGCCAAGTTGTTGCAAATGTAGCACTGGAAAAATTAAAGCTTGCAGAGCCTCTAATATTCTCTCTGAATTAATATATAACTAAGCCGGTCCGTTTATTGGAAACTGGCAATCAATCTTTCAAAGTTAGTCAAATACTCCTTCTAGTGCGCTTCGCTCTAGTTTAATGAAAAACCATTAAGCTAAAGAAAGATTTTTTTTTAAGATTAACACACTCTTTTCAATCAAAATAACACTTCTAAATTTTGAGTTAATGTACTTTGGAACTAAGCAAGAATGGCTTGCAAATAAAATATACTGGGAGAAATTTTTCATTTTTAGGATTTAGACTCAGATTCGATGATTCTCGGGCTAAAATTTAGAAAAAGGAAATTAGAAAATCACCACTTCAAGTTTATTTTAATTTTCTTGTCATTCTGAGCGCTTGAGAACCAACAAAAGATATTGTCGATGACAAATTCATGAAAATGTTGTCACAGATGCAGTTTTTGTGTGCAAACTCATGATGATTTGGGTAGTGTTAACAGGAAAGCAGTTTATAAAGGTTCCATTAAGGCATCAATTTTTAATATCCAGTTGTTGGGCTAAAATACTTTATTTTTGTCTTCAGATCAACTTACGAGGCACTGCGTACTTAGGTGCAGTGAAATTAATCACTTGCGAAAATAACCACCTTTGTGATGCTGTTCCATCATCTTTCTTCTTTTGCTAAGCGACGAAAGTCGATTGGTCTAAGTTTGCCAAATAGTTTATGCGGTAACAATGTTTGGCGTCAAACAATATCCATAGTCCTCCCTAGATAGAAGTCCACTGAGTGTCGGGATCATATTCAAGACGATTAATAATTAATTACCTCATTTAAGCTCATTTAGAATACAAGCCACGTCATGATTAACTTCAGAAAAAGACGCTATCTCTCTCTGTGACTTTATTTAACTCGAATAAATCCAGAAGACCGATTAAGTTAGTTTCTCGAAAATGTTATTACAGAAAAGAATAAAAAAACGGAGAATTCGCTGGATTTTCTCTTGTTTATGCACTTTCAAGTAATCGTCGATACTTCCGTCAAAGTAGTAATTAATCAAGATATTAAAGGTGTCTTTCCTTTATTTCAAGGTGTGACAGACATACGAGCCCATTTATCGTAAATGACTTGCTGATCCAATATTTTGTATAAACTACATCAAAGAAGCATTAGCGCCATTAACGTAAGACTTTTCTGCTGACTTTAAAATTTGGTCTTATGCAAAATGCATTCAAAGTTGCACATTAAAAAGCCTTTGGCCAGTTTTTTTTGTGGGAAGTCTCTACAGCAAAAGTGATGGTTTGCATATGCTAATAAATCCACTCAGGATGTAATCTACGAGTGTCATAAAAATGCGTCGGCTTTTGACGGTGAAAGATGAACTTGTCATTATTTCAATCCTTAACGTTTAATTAGATGCTCATTGACATCCTCCCTTGACGTTTGATGTCTATTTCTGGGATGACAGATAAATGTTCAGCTATAATTCAAACGGGGCTGAGTTTGCTTATCACCGTATGTTCAAATAAAAGCTAGCCTGGGAACGTTAAATGACTTGACTGAGACTGTTGTACCAAGGTAAACATATCTTCTCTCTCGTATTAATTTTAGTGTGATGTATTTGCACGACAATGATTGACAATATTGAATTAAAAGCGTTCTTGATGATTATTTTTACCTTTGTTTATTATGCCAAAAAACTCACGATTAAAAGCCCCAAAGTAACTTCAAAGAGACAAAGTTAACCAAAAATTAGTTCTTACAACTGTAAACGTAGACCTAAAATTTCAAATGTCTTAATCCTCACTGGTTTTGGCACCATTTCTATTTATTAAAAAAATGTTGCGAACATATTGGTAGCAGATCATTATTTTAATTACATAAAACTGCACTGCGTAAATTTCGGCCAAAAGAAGTAATCAAGCCTTATATGACAGTTCATTTTATTGTCATCGTGACTGACCGATCGCCTCAGGCCTATTAATGGCATTGCATTGACCAAAGATTTCGTAAATCATTTAAGTGCTCAGAGATTACTGAAATCCTGTTTGTCTCTTCTTAACTTCTTCCACATAGCGGTACATCCAGCCTAACGACCCTTCCACGCAGTTTTCCTTCCGCGGGCTTCTAGCCTGGCGACAGCTCGACCCAGGGACCTGTTTCCGGCGAAAGCCGCAGAAACTTTTCGGGGTCATAAAGCCCAATTCAACTTCTCTGTGTTCTGAAAAGCTTTTAAACATGCCTTATGCCTTTCTGATACTGTCCGGTACGTCAGTCAGCGAAAAATGTTTTAAACACAGAGTATCCGATATGACAAACGGAGGAACTAATGCTAATGGGACGAGAAGGAGGAGGCTGAGAACGCAGCAGTATGTGTTGCAATATGTTCAGCACAGGTTAAAATTCCTACTTGTCCTTGCAAATAGGTCGTCTGAGCAGATCGCATCTAGCATATCAGCAAGGTGGCCACCTTGCTTCTTTTTCTTTGACGAGAACAAACTCAAGCGCGCATGCTCGAGCATTAATCGCATTTCTGTCGGACTGCGAAAAGACCAGTCGAACTGGCGGCAAAAATGCGACAGCAGATTCAAACGTCGAATTTCCGTCGAATTTAATTTGTTTCATTGAATTTGACTAAGAATCTGTGCATCGAGTGAATAACACGGGGACACATGCTTTTTGCCGTCTTTTAATGACGTCCGCGCAAGTATTTAAACCTCATTGAATATTACGTAATTAGCATTGTATAAGACTGGTTAATGTATGCAAGGGTGTCAGTTCGTAAAACGGTCAGCTTGAGCGAAGTCGCCATGTCTCACGAAGGACCAGCGCGTCCTGCAGCCTTTACCCCGCAGCTTCTGTCTGATGTCCATCAAGTTACAAACGTTTTGCAGAACCCAGAGAACCCCAGTGTTTCAGCAACGTCTTCGGGGAGTAAGGCAACAGTTTCTTCGTCCGTTACTCCGGTGCAGAATTCCGAGCCAGCGCACGTGGTCCTAAGTTCGTCGACGACTACAGTTCCAAGCACTTCTACGACCTCGGTTACCCCTTCTCCAACCCCGTCCCTTTCGGGAAACTCTCAGAGTAACTTTGAGGTGAGAAGGTTTATTTATTGGGTTTTTTTTGTATTCTCTTGCTGTACCAAAGTTTTCCTTGTCGAGTAAGGGAGTAATTTATGTAAACGTCCTATCCCAGGAAATTCCTTGTTATCAAGTTTTTTATTTCTAGCGTGGTTTTTTA
>Ga0126343_10001107_pt1 | contig 12033 bp, 4 predicted proteins | sample Cyp2metagenome_FD_92531 | JGI IMG/M metagenome (GOLD analysis project Ga0126343, IMG submission 92531) | Coral microbial communities from Lord Howe Island, Old Settlement Bay, Australia - Cyphastrea 2 metagenome | ecosystem: Host-associated > Invertebrates > Cnidaria > Coral ... | reverse complement strand
TTAGTATGTGAAAAAATCGCTCAAGATATTTCACGGACGATTTATTTAAAATAATCCGTCAAATGCTGGGAAAGATAATCTGCTGGCCGCTTAATGGAGGTCAAAAACGATATGAATAATACATTTGCGACCGCAAAAAGGTGGCCGTTGAATAGAGGTATCAAATACAACAGTTTACTGACAAATAAATCGGGACTTTGGAAATTGGCCGCTTAACGGAGTGTGGCCGCTTCAATAGGTGGCCGCTTAATAGAGCTAGGTCGGACTGTAACTGCAAGAAGCTACTGGAACTGGTGAGTCGTACTAAAGGAAACATTTTACCCGGGTCACTCTTTTCCTCTCCAGTCTCCACGATTCCCGCCTTTTCCCGCCAAATTACTTGGCAGCCGCGTTTTGAAACAACGCGACTGCTGTTTCTTTCTCTCTGTTGTTGTGATTTGCAGCATGTTTGCAAAAACCTCAGATACTGATTGTTTTTCTCACTTTGTGGATTAAAGTGGACTTGACAAGACAAACTTTCTACGCATGGAGCTCAGGTGAGTTACTAAGATTAGCAATCTCTAGCTAAAACCTCGTATAAACCTTTGACTTTAGTGTGTGGTCTAAATTTTCCTAAACTCACGGAATATCACGAGGTGTTAGACTAATGACATCCGCAAGTAAACATTAACATGATTAATGATTCCAAACTTCTCACATACAACCAAATTCAAGTGCTAAACCTTTAATAGAAGCTTGAACCATTGAGCGACTGGATTGAACAAAGTCTTCGCCTTCGAGAGTTGTGTCATCCAAAGGCATATTTATTACAAACGGTAAAAACCCTTTTGCCACATAAGCTTATAACTTCCTAGAAAGCTTACATTTTGCTACCTCTAGTAATTTATAAGGGCTACTTATACGTGCATTTTGAAATGATTTTATTTCGATATAAGTGCTATAAACATCAAGTCTTACATAGTGATTTTAAAATTTGTGAGTTTATAACCTTGCAAAATGCCACTTTTGTTTGTTTCCTTTGTGCTGTCTCGGTGTTGGGGTTTGTTTAATTGCGTTTTTTTTGGTCAAGATTTTTTATTTAGATCCGAACTCATACACTTACAAGTGGTTTGCATAGTGTAGCAAAAGTGAGAGAATTTATAAAAAATCTTGAGAATTGTCAGTAATGGGCTCCTGGAATTGTATTAAACTGCGTACCGCGACTTTATTCCCTATAGCAGATGAAAAATAAGACTCCACTAACCTATACATCGTTTCCTTGTTAACTTGAAGCTTGAGTCTTCTTTGAAAAAGTGCGAGTTCTCATACTTCTGTAGACGTAGCTTCTCTCCAAGACGACGAATAAAATGCGCAGGATGTAACAGTGATTCGAAAGCAAAGTATCCATCGTACCACATATCTTGCAAGGGAAGAAAGGTGCTTTCTTTTCCTGAAACGAAAGTAGAAACAAATATTTCATTGCCTGTAGTGTATATATATCATGCTCATGATTGTTCGTGGGAATTTTCCCAACAAAAGCTAGTAAAATACAGTCGGTTAAGAGGAACAATCTAGAAAAAATAGAGTTCTACATTAATTGATACCCGTTAATTCCGCCTCACCACCAATGGGCCACAAACATCTGGCGGTATTAACGGGACTCATTAAATAAGGAAATGACTAACCGTGCTTTTGTTCAGGCCAGGTTTAATGGCCGTATCAAAGGGCTGGCATTAAGGAGGGTCCCAATTTACTAACTCAATGTTAACATTGTATGCATTAAACATATGCAGATAGGGCCACATGCAACATGCGATATGAAAAAAAAATGAATGAAAAAATTCCGAGGACTACAAAAACAGGACGAGGCCGCTAGCAGAGTCCTGTCTGGTGGTCACGCTGCCTTTTGAATTCAAGTATTTCCAAATTGACCCAGAATGTAGTTGTTTTACCCGTTAATTACACTGCCCGCGGAACTGCCAAAGTTTAATACTTGCTGTTTTGGACACTACCCAAATTTTGAATTCATGTGCAAAATAAACCTATAATCGAACGCTCTTGTATGGGTTTTAGGGGGGTAATAATGATGGATTTTTACGGAGCTCGTGCTTTATGCTTTCGATTGTCACATATTATACCACGCATTTCGTCTACCGATAGTCAACAGGCAGGGAAGAGTGACTGATCTGGAAAGTTGATAGCATTTAGTAGAATTCGAAAAGTCATATATTCATTTTGTCATCTTGTAGAATTAAATATCTGTCCCGAGGCTTTCAGATGCTTGACAAGTATACCAGAAAACAGCAATTTGTCGTTGTCATGCAAATAAGGAGACTTTCATAACAAAATAAAAATCACTGGCGTAGATTTACAATCCGAAAGAAGAACTTGAAGTTGAGTTTCTAAATGTGTTTTGAGACGATTCAGTGTTCCTCGTGATGTTTAACATGTGGAAGCTCAAAAATAACTTCACAATTTAGTGAAAAAAAAAATCTTCAAACGAACTTACAGAAAGGGGCTTTTAATTTGAATGAGCCGTAATGTTCTCGTTCAAGAGCTCTGTCTTGCTGTTTTGAGTAGTAGGGATCGGTCAACCAGGGTTAGAAAAGGAGAAGGCTTATTACAGAGGATAATTTTAGAAAAAAAAACCAGAAAGATATAGGTGGAGTTTTTAGAAAAAAGGAGCTAGAGATAGGGACTTGGGTAACAATGCTATTATGGCGCCAAAAATTCAACTAAGAACAAGCAAAGGTTTCAACTTTGAATGATGCTACAGAGCCCTTTTAATGCATTTCCAGGGTTCCCTCAAAACGTCTATTGTGGATTTAACCTCTTTCTTTCAGTAGTGAGGATTAATTAAATTCCATCACTTCTTATCTTGAGGACGGTTTCGAAAAAAAGTAAACCTTCAAAATCACTTTGCTATATTTACATCGAAAATGCCAATAGAGGCCTCATCAAAAATGAATTGTACGCTGTACTGAGCATTTGAAAAAGCAATATTTCTTTTGAGTATTTTGTTTGATAGTCACAGATAAATTATCGGCTAGCACTTAAATTATCATGCACCAGTCCCACAGTATCGGTAAAGTTTAGTTTCTACTCAATGCAAACAGAGTATCCAGCTACAACGACCAAAAATTTTTGTGTAATCGACAAGTGTTGATTCAAAAATCAACATCTTGACAAACGGTTAAAATTTTAACTGTCAGCACGACACTAATGGCGCATTTATTTTCCTCACAGCTGTCATTTGCATAAACAGGGATGCCCTTTTACGCCCCCGCAAACGCTGTTTTAAACCTGGCTCATTGATTTGGGGAAGAACTCCTGCCAGTTCTTATGTACGCCTGGAGAAGGAGAATTTATAAAAAGGGAAAGAGAGTCTACTGCATTTCAATAAATCGAAGGCAATTGTCGCATTTTGCACGTATGTGGGAAAACCAGCCAAAGAAAACAACAGTGGGATATTCCCCAGTTTAAGTACAGCATCCTTATAATTTTGTTCTTTATTTACCCCAGTGGCAAATATTTGGACTTCTTAAGATGCTGCCCATTGGGCAGAAATTCAATCCAAATAAAAAAGTACTTTTTAGTTTTAACCAACGTTAGGAGCCTTAGGCGAGAAAACTAGCGTTGGGGACTTAAAAAGTTAAAAATATGGGAATGATGCGGTAATTAAAATGTACTTTTTACATGGCAGACAACAACACACAAAACTCGAGCTTTGAACACTTACTGTAGTCTTCTGAATCGTCGAAGGGCTCCAAAATAAGGTAGTTATTTCTTGCTCGCAAGTAATGTCGTCTTTTAAGGAGACTCTCAAAAGAAATTCCATCGACGCCCTCTGCCAAGCCTTTGACAATGTTGTAGCGATCCTTGCCTTTTTGCAGCGACTTCTTTCTTTCCCTTTCTTTTGCTATTTTCGATTGCTTTCTGGTCGGTGAACAGGGAGGCAGCGTACACGAAAACATCACCTGAACGGCACAAGAAGAACAAAGAGGAAAACTGTCTATTTAAACATACGCAAACATTTAACTGCACGACGTTTGTTCCGAGCACTTGTCACTCAACTGTCTGAAGTACGCTACTGTTAAAATTTAATCGCTTTTAGAGGGCGAATAATCCCAAACAAAGTACGAACATTTGCATAGGAAACTAGCAGCTACAATCTTACGCTCTTCATGCGATCCATTCTTCTATGAAGTAGAAAAAAAACTCTACAATCTTAAATTCTCTCAGAACTTCCCTTCATTGCGGCAAAAATTGGCTGAGCAACTAAACCACTTCATCGGGTGGCAAAACCACATAATTCTTAAATATTAAAATACCTGCTCACGGCTGCCTTTTAGCAGGTATTTTGTACATGTTTGTCTTTTGTTTTTCACTCTTCACAATTATTCTACGCCTGGCCATAAGTTAATCGACCAATTTACTTTTCATGACACTTTGTGGCAAAGCTAACCGGTTAGTTGGTGACGCGGAACACTTTAGTGAATACCATATAACTATTACCCGTCTTTCAACTGCACTAAACTTGACAGAAAACAAGAAACTCCTCACAGCAGATTGCAACAGAGCGCAAATCCGGGTAGAGCAATGTCTGGCTCGAAATATAATTTACTGAGAAAGGATATCTTCACTTGTAGCTCAGTGTTCAAGGACAAGAGAATACCCTGAGGAAATTTTATTGAGGCTTTAGCAATCAAACGCTTTTTAGATATGCAACCGCAAAAATGAGCGGATTCTTTGTTAGATTACTAAATTCGGCCTGGCGAAAAGACGAATTTGAATATATAGAATACCAAAGAAGCATTTTTAAATGGTATTAAACAAATCGGATTTCACCAGGCTGTTGGCGTTTACCAGCCGGAAAGAAGTTTCTTGCATAACTCAGACCTAGAACAAATAAAAAACTGGTTGTTGAAACCATCTTGACTTCAATTACAAGAAAAATGTTGGTAGATCGTTGAGTACAAGCAAGATTATTTCGTGTTTTTTTTTTCTCATTTTCCCCTTTCATTTCCAAGGAATATCCCGGACGGGTGAAGGATTAAACGGGTGGTTTCTATCTAAGGCAAATGATATGATAAATTGTCTACATGGATTAGTTCTGATATCACAAGGTTTGCTAGTCTGCATTGCGGATCTTACTGTTCTGAAATAAATTGCGAATACTGAGAAGGCTTAATGTGAAAAATAATGACTTGAAAAAATACCATGCTGTGAGCAGGTATAATTCTTGCTCACCAAACAGAAATTATTATCCCAAAGTGGGATAAACAAGCAGCGGTTTTCTCGGCCACATATTGGGACAGCGAGGAAATCTCTGCAGGGGAAAACAAAATTAAAATTACTCTGCAGTTTAGAGCTGCTTTTTCTGCTAGAAGTATTTTGCAGTTGAGTTACTTACTGGATAGATTCTACACCATAGATTCTCGCCAAGTCAATAACTCTCACGGTTGACAGTAATGACGCTTTTTTGTATAGGCGCATCTCATTGGCAAAAGAATATCAATCCATGTCATTAAGCTATAGTATAGAGCTACTTTTTCCGCTAGGAGTGTTTCGTTAGCTTATTTACTCACATAGATTCCCACTAAGCCGATGATACCTCTTTGGAAATTACAATGACGTTCTCTTCCACGAGCGTATCAGGTTGTTAAACGAATATCAAGAAATTCATGTCATTCCTATGTCAGTTTAATTCTAACATAACATGGTTTAGTCGAACCCGCAGGGATGCTCACCAAGTCAATAACTGTCGATTGCAGTAAGGCATTTTTCTAAACGCGTATCATATTTGCAAAAAATAATGCCAAAGAATCCATCACTCCATGTCACATTCATTCTAAAGCTGTGATAAAGACACGTGACATACTTCAGTCGAACGCATAGATGCTCGCCAAGTCAATAACTCTCTGTCGATTGCAGTAAGGCACTTTTCTAAACGAATATCAGGTTGGCAAAAGAATACCAAAGAATCCATCACTCCGTGTCACATTCATTCTAAAGCTGTGATAAAGACACGTGACATTCTTCAGTCGAACGCATAGATTCTTGCCAAGTCAATAACTCTCTGTCAATTGCCATGAGGTATTTCTCTAAACGCACATCAGGTTGGTAAAAGAATACCAAAGAATCAATCACTCCATAGAATGACAGACTAAACTGAAGGAAGGAGAGATAGAAGAAGACTTAAACATTTACCGGAAAGCATACAGTACCTTGGAAAAAAACGGAAAGGTGGCAAATAAAGAAAAATAACTCGTGCTGCCCTTGTAGTGCAAGGTAGTGCTCAAAATTTGTGATTAGGACAATTCGACTGTTAATTGTAGTTTAATGGCTTTTTTCACACCGCTTTGGCCGTGTTACAAGGCTTTTAAGTGCTACCAACCCGCTAAACCTTTATTGGTTTTGGCTGATGCGGTTGAAGAGCTCCAATTGGAAGCCTCTCTACATGCAGAATAAAACTTTCATTACAACTGTTTCTACCAAGCTGGACTCCACCACACATAACGTTAATCAAACCAAGGAAACAGCCAGTAACTTGTACTGCTTGTTCACGTTGCAAGTTTGGAGAGCACGAAAGAAAAGTAAGATTTGCTTGAGGCATTGCCTCGCGCAACTCGTTAATACGCTTTTTCCGTGCTCTTCAAACTTCTCGCGTTCACCATGCATAACTTAATGGTGCACACTAAGGCAACAATCAATTGTTATTTTCTAGAGGACAACCTGGTAAATATGCCCCAACGTCTGGTGGGTCTTAATTTCGCTATTTTCAGGGGGCCGTTTGTTTTTGTAAAGAGAGTCGTACAGGGGTATTCTCGTGTTGCGTGATTTGCTATTTTTTTTTCCGTGAAAAGTGAATTTAGGAAATTATTCTGCGTGACCCGTGACCTGGAGATTTTGCGTTATCCGTGAAGATCCTGAATTATCAACCGATATTCGTGATTTTGCCAATAAATGCTTCGAGATTTTGAGACGCAAGCCTCCGAATGGTTAGAGTCGTCTATCGAGAGTGACCTAGAAATGCGATTTGCAATATGGAGCCCTGACTTAGCCATTCGGGATTTTTCTTTAGACTTCAAACACTGCTTCTAGTGTAAGAACAGTAAGAACAGGTCATTAAACAGAGGACCTTGCTTGCTTATTTTCGTGACTCAAGAAATCAAAAATTCTTGTATCCGTGATCCGCGATACTCTATTTTTTCCGTTGGTGAACCATGCCAGAGGATTCCCCTCCCGTCTCCCCCTGCGCTACCCTCTGTTCAGAAAGACTAATACCAAATTTTCTTTGGCCCATGGGGACTCCCAAATTAAGGGTAAGGGTGTAAGTAAGGGTGTATACCCAGGGGATTTGGTGTATCGGCTGTATTGCCTACTTTCCGGCACCTTATCAATTAAGGTGGCTCAAAGCAGTTTCCAGTACTTTTCAAGACGTAGATTTTGATGTGTCATTATTACCATTCGATATCACTTGATGCTACAATCATGGTATCAAAAAACTGCCCAAGCACTGGTGAACACGTTGGTATCATTCTCGTGACACAATAGATTACCATAGCAACACTATGACCTGCTAAAAACAACCTTAATTTCAGCTTTAAGCGCTTATATTTCAAAAACGGCACGGTGAAAATTTTTATTAATATCGGAATTTTGATAAGCAGGATAAGATGCAACTTTTGGCAAAGTTTAAAAAAATTCTGAAATATTACTGATTTTTATTTAGCCAATATTACAGCTATGTGTCTTTGTATAACACGGAAAGTAGCAATAACAATCCTATTAAGAAGAACGATTGATCAACTTTTGGGCAAAAATGCACTCTACAGGATTAAAGTATCGAGCGGGTTTGTCAAGAAAATCTGGAGTCGGCACCAGAGCATGGACTCTCGTCCTTCTCATTCGATTGTAAAATTCAAGCAGAATATCTTTAAGCTGTCAATTTTTCATTAAAGAACATGTTACTGTGTAACACCTTACTGCCGACGATTGGATATGTTGTCAAGGTAACTTCACCGAGACGTACGCGTGACAATTCGTTCGGAATGTCTTTTGCTACGAAAGAGGACATTGAACGACAATGTGCCTATGGTAAACAGCAGGAATTTTCGTTTCGTTCTGCTAAAGATGTGGGCATTTCATTTTTTAATAAACGTTTTTTCTTTTTATTTCATTTTGCAAGATTTTGTAGCGATAGGAAAATGAATTTAAAATTATGCTTGATATTTTATCTCAATATCCATAAATGTATTGTCGGCTTCACGGTTCCCTCGCAACGTTTAACATCGTGCACATCATTGATCAACTGGTGATTTCAAACTATTATTGGTTTGCATTCTACCGAATGAGACGATAGCTAAACAAGGCGAAAATTTCGCAGGCATCAAAGTCAAAATTCCATTCATGTGCTGCCCACCAAAATAAGAAAGAAAGAAAAAAAAAAATCAAAATTTGGCCGCTACAAAACTTGCCTCTTGTCTTACATGTATCACACACAACGATTTTAGACAGAGCAGAATACTGCTCCCTTGCCGGAAAATACCAGAAAACATTAAATTATCAAATAAAGTGATTTTCCTATTGGAAGATAGATCAGTCATCACCGATTTATGGCTGAGAAGCACACGTTAAACAGCGATCTACATAACTTGACTCGTACGTTAAAGTCTTCCCCAGTTTAGCAGTTGATGGTACATATTTCACTTTTCTTTTTTTTCATGATCTCTTAAATACGGCCTAAAAACCGTAGAATTAGTTTGTAATTTTATTGGAAACATCAAAGAGTGGAAACCTTTCCGCATCGCCGCAATACCTTAAGTATTTGTCTAACAAATAATGGTGTTTGTTTTGACGCCTTTATGAGAGACCGAAAACCATTCTTTAATTTATTTCCTGAAGTATCAGTTGAAATCGACGGGTCGCTTCAAGTTAATTGCAGGACGTTTACTGAAGACGTCGAAAATCGAACATGATGACTACAGAATTTCTTATACGCTTCTCTGTTGATTAACGTACCTGTTACTATCTTTCTATATAATCTCACTTTAAGCGATGGAGATCTCGAGACACGCGCTCATTTACAAATGTAACAAACACAAGCAAAACAAATTTCCGGTGCTGAATCCGATCAAGTGGTCTATAGCCTCGAGAAACACGAAAATAATGACAATAGCCGCCATTCAAGTCTCTTAACGGCCTTGTTTTTACGTCCACAGAGAGAAAAATATATAGCATACCCGATGTCCACTGTTAGACCCGACCATGCGCAGACGTAAACATCAAACACAATTTATATGTATCCGAAATGTCCGCAGAATTATTTTTTAAAGATTAGTTCTTGCTTCGGTAAATTAGGTGTGGGTTGCTGTAAATGCCTGTCAACAAACGTACCTTTTCGAGAGTTTCTCTTCTCTGTTTATCTTTATGGTAATTCATGACAGCAACGGTTGGAATCGAGTTGCAGTCAGAAAGAGGCGGCGGGTCTTCTTTGACTTTCTAGCCCAAAATATTTCCACAAAGCTCTCTTGATCATGCTCGCTCGAACACTGAGTCAGAACGTCAGACATAGTTGTTTGCAACGCGAATGGCCGACAACGGAAATGTTTAGAGGAAACATGACCGAAGGCCGACGGTGTATGACGCGAGTGGATCTAATTAATTTCGTAATATCTGTAATAAATATGAAATTATTCATTATCACGTAAAGAAAAACGCTTTGCATAAATCAAGACTTTCTTTCCAGACCAAGCAGTCACCTGTCGCTCTTTATTATGTTTCACCCCCGAAGAAAAGAATTGTAAAAAACTCTATTCATCAAGGACAGAGCGAATATTCGATTATTTCAATCAGTTACACCTTTTTATTTTCACCACTCTCACCGCCTAATGCACATCAACCGTATAAGATGTTGGGTGCCAAGCTTCTCACAGTTTGCGGTAGCAAGGGTCAAATTAGTTGTGTTTTATATGTTGTTTGTCCTGGAAAGCAAATTTGCCAGGTCTTTTTTTTTCAAAGGATATCAATTGAAGCTTTTATTCTTGGCGTTAGCGCTTTTGTCGGTTCTACGAGCAACACTTCAGAAAAACACCGCTTTAATAGCTTTTTTTGGTTGATTTACCGACTCTTTGGGACCATTTCTTAATAGCAGCATTCCTGAATTGAAACTAAAGGGAAAGAACAAAACCTTTTAGCGACTGTCATGTGATTGTTGATAAAATATGGACTTTCTCAGAGCAATTTGCATAAGGGCCGACGGAAGTAATACAGTTAAGGCAAACCTTACTAATCTCGCTGGCTGAAACATTTCACTGCCAACGTTTTACAAGTTTTTGAGCCAAACTTACTATTTATTGAGCAGCGATCTGTTGTGTTTCATAAAACAAAGTAGTGGAAATGTAACTATAGACTCGGTCTCGATTAATACAATCCACTTCTAAAAGAAAACTGAGGACTCATCATATGATTGCCGCTCAGCAGTTCCATGCAACTAGTTCTTCGGACACTGTTTCCAGTTGCTTAGTTATTTGGAGTGCACGCTGACAACTTTTACAACCACCAAAAAATAATAAAATTACCAACAATAATATCTTTTTGCTAACAGCACGTAAATTGAAACTGAAGTTGCCATTATTCGCTGTTGTCTTAAAAAAAACACCACTAGCTTTAAGTTTCAAAGCAAAGAAAAAAAATGATGATGCCGTTTCTAAAAGCAGTCACAGCATTGATAAGAATAAAAAATATCAGAGAGCAAGCTGGTTATTTAATTTAACGACGCTTTTGGCGCTCATTAAGCCCGATCCGAAGGCGAGGGCTTTTCAGTTGTACTGTTGAAAATGTTTTCTTTTTTTCATTCTTTACAAAGGAAGTGTAAACTAATGAAAGTAAATAATTAAACCTGCTGGAATTAAATCAAGTTTTAATTTTGAATAACAAAGTAAATTGCGTTGGCTACAGTATCCAAAGAATATAGGGTAATTCATTCAAAAACATTTTTTTCGTGATATGCTATCGTTCCGTGTGAGGATAATTTTTTTGAAGTGGATTTTTTTTCATGTTAGGCCCAGTTCAGACACCGAACTTTTCATGAGCCGAGCCTAATACCTTAAGTTAAGTACATGAAAAGTTCGGCGTCTGAATCAGTTAAGAACGGCTATTTATATTTGGAACGGCTCAGCCGTTCTTCCTGCCTGGCTTAGCCGGGAATTTCGCCTTTGGAACGGCTTTGATTCAGACGCCGAACCTTTCATGTGTCGAACCTAATGCATAAATTATTATAACGTATTTTACAAGCAGTTTAGGTTTTCGGGTTTTTTACAAGTAGTTTCGGTTCAAACTGAATTAAGTTCGGCGAATTAAGTTCGGCGTCTGAATCAACAGGCCTACTTTTTTTAATTTGGGTCGGTCCAAATTCGAATTAAGTTCGGCTCATGAAAAGTTCGGCGTCTGAACTGGGCCTAAGGATCGTGACAAGCTCCACAAACCCAAGAGCAAATGAAATATTAAACGTACATTAATTATACAACGAGAATCTGCGTAGTAACATAGATAGACTTTTGCTGTAACCTCGTAGCCAGTTTGCTGAGTGAGGACAGGAATTTGTTCTCCTTGTCAACATGAATTTTAAACATTTTCTCTGCAAACAACACAAATTTTCTCGAAAATTCTATGATCCACAATTTTTTTAGGACGGGCAGCTTAAAACTTGGTGTTGCTAGCGCTTTTATGTCAAGAAGCTCAAAGTTAATGGGCCATATTCGTATTCTCGGCATTGGACTGGAACTAGCTTGAAATGGAGGCTCGTGCGGGAGAATATCATTAAATAAGGGCTTAGATTCCCCGCATTAGCCTCAGTTGCAAGCTAGTTCCAGTCCAATATCAAGAATACGAATATGGCCTATTTCTGGCTCTAGGTTTCGTATTGGCCAGAGGTGGAGACGGAGGTGGGTGGGGGAGGAGAGGGGGGGGGGGGGGGGGGGGGGGGGGGAGAGGGGTGTGAAGAAAAGGGGGGGGGAAAACCGGGTTTTACTTTTGTTTGGCCCCGATTTG
>Ga0126343_10001106_pt1:0-7500 | contig 12036 bp, 6 predicted proteins | sample Cyp2metagenome_FD_92531 | JGI IMG/M metagenome (GOLD analysis project Ga0126343, IMG submission 92531) | Coral microbial communities from Lord Howe Island, Old Settlement Bay, Australia - Cyphastrea 2 metagenome | ecosystem: Host-associated > Invertebrates > Cnidaria > Coral ... | reverse complement strand
GCTATCAAAGTTTATGATCATAAACAACTTTTATTTCGTCTTGTTTTGCCCCCAAAGTACAGGAAATCACATCTTTGGCAACCTCAAATTTCAAAATTTTCCAAGGGACCATGTCCTCGGACCCTCCTAGGTTAGCTTGCCCCTTCGGACCTCGCTTTAATTTACAACACATGTTATGCTTTATTGGACACCTGTTGAAACTCGTGCTAAGAACGCTGATCAGACATCGGGATCACAAGGATCAAGCGACTGCACTATGGCGGCTTCATTGTACTCTAACTAATCAGTGTTAGACTGAAATGGTACGTTCATATGACTGTCACGAAATTTATGAAGATTTAGGGGGGGGGGGGTCGCTTGAATAAACAAAAACAACATTTAAGGGAGCATCAGCTAAATCATGATGTTACAGTCTTTAGCCGAAAATTCTCCAAACCTTCCAACCAGACGATAAATAATGCCCGGTCCCTTATCTATTAAGAAACGGTCGGGGGTCACTTAACGCTTTAAAATTGTTACCCGTTGTCAAATTCCGAAGATAAGTAATGTTGGGGATAGCATTCTCGATAATATTAGGGATAAAGGATAACTGCCACTGGAATTTCAAGGATAAGGGATAACTAAACTACCCCTCCTTGGTATATGATCTCTCTGATACCGACCTAGTTTAATCATAAGTTTATGATTACTTACTTTAAACTTCACTAAATTTCGCCGGTTATTAAAATTTCATAGCTGGTGTAGGTAATCGGATGTATAGTATTCATCTTTAAAAACTTTGTGAAATGCTAATTTCTTTGAATGTTCAACGCTGTGTTGCCAAAAAATATATATATTTCTCCTTCATATAGGTTGAATATCGCCTCGCTGTGTCATTATCAAAAGATTCAAGATCTACATTACATGAATGGTATTGTTCTTTCGTATTCATAAAATTGGAATAAAATCCGGAATTATTAATAGAGTGAAGGTTCTTCGACATGAGAAAAGCTTGTTTGACAATAGAGGCATTATTTTTGTTGTTTAGATAGACAAAATATTTCATAATTTTTTGATTAATTGGGACAACTAGTGGTGATCTTCCAAGTTCGGCTCTACACGCTAAGATTACTTTCAAGTAGCGTTTACAGAATTTGAGATGAATTTTTGAGTTCGGGAAAAAGCCAAAACTGTCTATATGGTGACGTCATCAAAATAGCGTCGCTGCTTAAGGCTGCTTTTCGTCTCTTGCCCTTTAGTTCCATTGTCAATTTCGCGCATGTGCACATTGACAAAGAATGTAATATAGTCTTACATATACTGCTTAAACAGTAATGGTGGTCGAGAATTTTAACGGGCGGATTTCCAAGTTGAAGTTAGGCGATCGTGTCAGTCTTGGAAGCTGGGAAAACTCGCTTACCGCGTAATAATTGGAAATTAGAGGTACGTGTCATTTTTTTGTATCCATTTCAAAAATAACTAGGGAAAGGACAGAATTTTTTTTTCACTTTGGTGCATAGAAGGTCGTTATGCATAATGGGTTTGTTATTATGCAAGACCGAGTTTGAGATCGGTCGTCTCCACTTTGGCCGCCATATTGCTGGTATGGTCCTGTTGTTGCAACTGACCAATTTCTCCAAATTTCAGGTCATGGATAAACATGTTGCGTTCCTGAAGAACATTTGTCGACTTTGTGGCAGCAGTGTCAAGAACCAAGGCCGATGTCGCAAAAAAAAGACAGCTTTCAAACGGCAACTTTTGAAAAAATTGAACATCAACATTGACGAAGATTCGAGTGAGATTCACCCAGAAAAGGTTTGCGTAAAATAGGGTTGACTAGCCTACACGACTCCTACGGTTCGTGACATTTGTATATTTGCCGTTCTCTGTTTGGTCACTCGACCATTTTTATCGCTTTTCCTGTGTTCATAAAGGGCACTTCATGTTCTCTACTAAGGAGGAATTTCAAATAAAGTAGAGCAGTAAGATAGTGCTGAGGCAAATTTTTATAGGTCATGGTCTGCATGGTTTTCGCTGTTATCTGCATGTCGCTTTCGAGAGACAAAGCATGAAATTTACCGTGAACATGTTGCTTACTTGCATTCTATATAGTGTATTCTATATCGATTAGAACCGTTTGCAAGTACAGTTGGTAGATTCTTATTACGGATGCCATATTTTGTTCTCGTATAATTTTCCTCGGGAGATGCCGTAGCTTTACTTAGAGAAAGCTATACCCCTCTAGAGACATTCTAAGGTTTCTTGCAGCTATCTGATCGAGCTTATGCTTCTCTTGCTCAATGTATAGGTTATTCCTCCTGTGGTCGTTTTGGCACCACATGATTCAAATGTATACGTAGCTGTTTATGCTCAAGTCTGTTGACTGTTTTGCGTGTTCTATATCACATCGTTAGGTGTAGTTCGGGTAGATGGTATCACATCGTTAGCATTATCCGCAGAACTGTCAGGGCCAATCAAATGAAAAGTGTTCATCGTCCAACAAGTCACTGAAAATGTTGCCTTGCTACAAACTGACTGTAGAGCAATACCGCAGATTTTTATCGGGCTTTTTGCACGGGGCTAATTTTTTACAGAGAAGCAAAGTTATTAATTTACAGATGTCGTTTTGACAGCATACAATTCTAGAATGAGGATCACTGTCAAATTTATTGCTGAATAGGTGATGTTTTATCAGCATCCATGGGGAAACCGAGGGTCATCTCCGTCAATAACAGTTGCGCCTTTAGCGGTTGAGACATAATTTATTGAAAACCCCGTTAGTCGGTTTCTTGTATCCACTGGTTATTAACTTGCAACGTCCTTGCCAAACCGTCGGAGGATGGCTTATGAGATTTCGATCGTTTCTTGTTTTATTGCCTAAATGCAGCATTGCAATATGGCTTCCCTTCTTCTCTGCAAAATATTTACTAGGTTTTAGTCCTTCTCGGCCAGTATGTTTTTTTTTTTGGTTTTGGCTCGACCAATCATATCAGACGATTTTATATAGACAGCCTTGGCTATTTCCCGACCTGTTTTTTCTATTGCGGAATTGTCCCATTTTTTAAAATCCTGTTTAGTGTACATTCTCCATACCTCACTGTTGTAGCTTAAGATCGGGAATATCATCGTGTCAAAAATCTTTGATGCGGTATCGGGATTAAGTCTATGAAGAGGTGTATGTTTTCGTATGCTAGAGAAGGCGTGTAGAGCTTTTTCTTTTAAGTGTTATTGTGCAAGAATAAAGTTTCCTGTTGGAGTTAGACGTGTACATAAATAGGTGTATTTTTCAACTATTTCAATTATTTCGGTGACTGTTTTGAAGTTTGTGTCAACGGATTTCCTAGCCTTAGGCGTTTTTGAAATATCACTATTTTTGTTTTCTTTGGATTGATTTTTAACATCCATGTTTCGCAATATGAAGAGAGCACGTTTAGACAGTTTTGTGACCCCATTTTGGATCTTGACAGGATATTCAAATCATCTGCACATAGGAGTGAGTTTATTTTGGTTCCACTTGGAAGAACGAAAGGATCAGACATCGTGTTTTCGAATAAATACGGCAAATTGTTGATATACAGGTTAAATAAAAGGGGGCTTAAAACCCATCCTTGACGTACACCTCTTGAGTAAGAGAAAGATCGAGTTTTGTTTTCTCCGATTCTTATGGAACATGTAGAGTTGCAATAGGGGGTTTTAATCAGGTTGTAAAAGTGTCCTCCTGTATTGATCTTGAGTAGTTTGTAGAACAACCCCTCGTGCCAAACAGAGTCGAAAGCTTTACGAAAATCTACGAAACAAGGAAAGACTTTTTCCTTATGGTAATGGACATATTTATCTACTAGCGACAGTTTTCACTAGAGCTGCCCCGCTTTTAAAAATCTGTTTAACACCCCTATATGGTTTTTACTGGATATAAATACTGTGCATACGGCTGTTAAAAAGGAAACGTTTGAATATTTATTGAAGTTAACATCCATCTAACTGGTTAACATATCTGTCTGTAAATGGCAATGAAATCTATCAGAGCCGTACAGTTTTGTTGCTACTTTTTTGTGAAACAGCAACGTGACGTTTTCTATTATATGTTTTTTTTGTCCGCAAAATAGTTATTACTCCATTATTTTTTTTCTGCTTCGTTCTAATATTATGCACTTAACAGATATTGTTACATGGGGTAAGTTAAATCACTTTATTAAGTTTTTTAATGGTATCACATGAAATGATTGTGGTTAGAGGTTTTTTTTTTCCCTTGAAATAGGTACTACACTATGAGGTAGTATTACACACTGACTGCATTGTTTTCTTTTGTTAAGCTTTTACACCAATTGTCAGATAGTGTTTCACGGGCCAAGTAAAATCACTCTAATATCATCAATTGTTGGGCTCGATTACCAGCCGCTGCCAGACGCGAGAGAGCGGCGGAAATCGAGCCTAATCAATTGTACGCTCTTGTTACATTTTGTTTTTTAACCAAACAGTTAGCTGTTCACTTTTCCTCAGTGTGAAGTTGAGGCATGGGCTTTCAGTTGTAACAAGTTTGTTGTTCTGAGAAAGCTCAAAATCTACATTTTCCGCGAGCAACAGCAATTTCTCAGTTAGATCATCTTTGTACTGCAAGATGTCTTCTTGAAGGAAGTTACCCACAATCTTTGGAAATGGTGTCACTAAGAAGTGCTGGTTTTGTGTTTCCTAGATGAAAGTTAATGTTTATTTCAATATAGCAGTTTTTCAGAAGCATTGCTTTATTACAGTGTTGACAATGAACAATTTTGGAGCATTTAAGGTACAAAAGTTGGCCACATATTGTTATCTAAACCCAACTGATATAATCCATATGCTGTCACTACCGTCAAAAGAATACCGCTATTCAAAGTAACAGAACTCAAGCATGAGCGACAAAAAGAATCAAATGTTCTTAGTGTCATGAAAAGGCTCTCTTCCTCTTCATTGAGACGACCAAATGTTCTTTTCTCAAATATCTGGCTAAACAGGCATTACAATCCCTAGCCGTAAATGAACTACAAAGATAGTTATGAATGACCGAACAGGCTTCGTTAATTCCCTCAATAATGAACTATCTTCTCTTGACCTTGAAGAGATATAATGTGAGCAAACATTGAAAAGCAGGTCTGTAAACTCATTCCTAGTACGTAGATTTGATAAATATGGAAGAAACAAATGCGTAGAGATTTCCAAAAAAAAGCATCAACCGGGGACATGAGCAAATATCAGGGTTAACAAAAACAGAATTCATAAAGTGCCCTCTTGGAAATGCAACAACCGACTTGTTTATTTTCGACTGTGACATATTACAATGGAAATTGATGTAACAAACTCTGTATCTCTTTTTGACAATATCAAATATTGCCACTCTGAGTTGAGATTCTGTTCTGACATTATCTTTCTGATCTGTTGGATCGAGTCTGTCGATTATCTTTATGATCTGTTGGATCGAGTCTAATGCTAATTTGTGTCAAACAAGTCAAATTTTGTACCGAATAATTCTAATCAGTGATGTTGAATGCTTTTGAATTCAAATAAATCACTGAACTGCAATATAATCACCCTGAAATGCTGCTCGAAGATGTGAACTCGTGGTTTGAAAGGCTTCTTAACATGGCACACCGCGACTTCGTGGTTGCAAAACCTTGACACGCTGCTAGAAGATGGCAAAACGCGAACTCGTAGTTGAAATGCTTCGAGATAATGGCGAAATGCAAACTCGTGGTTGCAAGACCTTAAGGTTACTTCCCACCTTCGAGGGTGGCCTTCGGGAAAAAATTCGTACGTGCGCTGGTTTTAAAAAAATCCCAACAAACTATATATCAGAAGAAAGCTTAATAAATGGAGTTTACGATAAAAGTATGATTTAAGCGATTTTTTCCTTTTAGTAAGTGGGAGGAGGCGGTAAGAGTTGAAACGACCGAGGTTCGCTCTAGTGAATTTATCGGGTATCGGATACCGTAGCACGAGCAAAATGAATGCACACAGTCATTCACAAAGTATCAATAAACAAAAGCGTGTCAGGCTTTTTGGATATTCTGATTGGTTGTCCAGATATCCGCATCTAAAGTTTGAGTAGCTTAAAATAAGCGAGACGTGCTGTGTAAATGGACGCCACAGGAAAAATATTTTAAATACCAGAATTTCCCGACACACTTTTGTTGATTGATGCCTTGTGAATAACACTTTGTAGTTATTTTGCTTGTGTTGCGGTATACGATACCCGATAAATTCAATAGAAGGAACCTCGGTCGTTTCAAAGTCTTTCACGTCTAACCGGCTCCTGACACTTACTGAAAGGAAAAATCGCTTAAAATATATTTTTGTCGTAAACTCCATTTATTAAGCTTTGTTCTGATGTATAGTTTGTCAGGTTTTAATTGAAACTAGGGCGCGCACGAATTTTTTTTCTGAAGACCCCGAAAGACTCCCGCGAAGGTGGGAAGTAACCTTAAAACACTGCTGGAAAGAACTCGAAATGCTGCTGGAAGACGACGAAACGCAAACTCCTGCTTGCAAGACCTTGAAGCACTGCTCGAAGACATCGTGGTTGCAGAATGACATCCACCCGAAAGTACCTTGTGCACTTGCTGAAATATTACCCGAGACCACCGTGCGCGCCTAGTTTGATCAAATCGAGATTTTTTCGCATACTACAATTTATTACTACATCTGTAGATTTTTGATTTATGTATACATGCGGGGAATCCTAAGGTGCCTCCTCGGGTTTTGGCCTCTGGGCCAAAACCCTGCGGCGGCAATTAGCGTCCTTAGCGTGAAGACATGGTCTGCAGTACGGTTTTCGGTCAGAAAGCCAATTTGGGAATTATGTAATATCTTGTTTTCTTCAAAGTGCAAATATAATCTTTGATTTAAAATGGAGCTAAACAATTTTCCAAGGCAGCTAGATACACATAAGCCTCTATAGTTTGCTGGGTCACTCATATCACCCGATTTGTAGATCGCAGTTATAAGGCCTTGACACCAAATATCTGGCATTTTCCCAGACTGCAGAATAAGATTAAAAAGTTTGATATAATCAGGCATAAGCGATTCAAGGCTCGTTTTGATCATTTCGTTTCTAATTTTGTCAACGAATGGGGATTTCTCAGTTTTTAATTTTTTCACTGCTGGCTTATTTCTTGATCAGTTATGGTATGATCTAATTCGTGAAGCTGCTCTTTTTTCTTTCTCCAATGATTGTAACTCATTATAGATTTCTTGTTGTTGTGTGCAAGTTCTTGGGTCATTAGAGTGTAAAGATTGAAAGTGGTTGAGCCACGTTTCCTCCGAGAGTAGCTGTAGTAACTGTAGAAGCTGTGGTAGCTGTAGTACGTGTAGCAGCTGTAACACCTGTAGCGGCTGTAGCAGCTGTAGTACGTGTAATACATGTAGCTGTAGTACGTGTAGTAGCTGTAGTATGTGTAGTAGCTGTAGTACGTGTAGTAGCTGTAGTAGCTGTAGAAGCTGTAGTACCTGCAATACGTGTAGTAGCTGTAGTAGCTACTATAGCTACTA
>Ga0126343_10001105_pt1 | contig 12036 bp, 7 predicted proteins | sample Cyp2metagenome_FD_92531 | JGI IMG/M metagenome (GOLD analysis project Ga0126343, IMG submission 92531) | Coral microbial communities from Lord Howe Island, Old Settlement Bay, Australia - Cyphastrea 2 metagenome | ecosystem: Host-associated > Invertebrates > Cnidaria > Coral ... | reverse complement strand
TATTCTTGGGCAAGAAAAGTTACTCTGACAGTGCCTCCAAGCATGTGTCAAAATGCTGCTAGGTTGTCAGCAATATTGGACCAACAATCCCATCCAGCTGAGTAGGAGTTGTAGCTGCAATGCTTCTAAAAAAACTTAAGTTACATGTTGACATTTGAGAGTGGTCTGGCTTGTCAGATTTTCAGTAGGCAACATTGATTCTTTTTTATGTGTGGGTTGCTAATTTTCAGGAAAACATCATACATAAATGGCAAGCTCTTTCCACCCTGGCTGGATATTGATCTGAAGGAACGATTTGCTTATCCAGATTATTACAGGTAAGAATTAGACCTGTACACTGTGTACACTGTACAGTGTATCCAAAAAACATTTCCTAATGTCTTGTTTCTAGCCTGGTAAGAATTTGACAGATTTTTTTTTTAACACTTCCTTCTTCATAAAAACTTAAAGCAGGTTTCAAAAAATTACTTTTTATCAAGGCAATGTTGTTCAGTAAAATCTAGTCTAGACAGGTTTTAACAGTATGGTTAATAGCTACCATTTGGCGTAACCAACAGAGATTTTGACTTGAGTTTTAACATGTTAACTGAAATATTTACTTCAATTTATTGTTGAGAACTAAAACAGATAATGATTCAATTGTAATTGTACATTTCTGAGTCTGTGTGCGGATAATACATGTAATTTTGATTGTCAATACTAAATATGACATTGGAGTGTTCTGTACTGTATGACTGTATGGCCATGAGAACAATGATCAATGAATCTCTGCCATTATTTTAGTGACAAAGATGGACAGCTTGCTCTTTCACAAAAACAAAAAGCTCGTTTTTCCAAGTGGTTAAGGTAAGCTATTATTTAATTACCCTATGTGCCAGAATCTGGGAGTTGCAAAAAATAAGTTAAAATACGTAAATCAATAATGTTAACAATTTTTGACCCTTGGCTAGACCAACAGAACTGTGTGAAAACCCAGAGATGATCTATGCCATATCCAGCTTCAGCATCAAACAGGTAAAAAAAACAGTCAGACACAGTTGAATTATTATTGTAGATTGTATATAAAAATTATTATTATAACATGAATATGTTGTGGTTTAAATTTACTTCTGGTTCAAATTTTTTTGAACCAGTTTAAATTTTTGAAACTAGTTCATATTTTTCAAACTTGGGCATGTTTTTCAAACTGGTTTATATATTTTCAAACTTTGTTGATAATGATTGATCAGCAAAAACAGAATGATGTTGTTGGTTAGGTTTTGAACTTCAGAGTTAGTGTGATGTTGAGAGGCGTGGCAGAATCAATCACACTATAATATTCCTGCACAGATATTAATAAAAGCATTGTTCTAAACTTGTGGAATGTTTTTTCTTTTTTGTCACTTGGCAGACTATTGTTTCAGATTGCTCCTTTCTAGCTTCATTAGCCATCAGTGCTGCATATGAGAGAAACTTCAAAAAGAGTCTTATCACAAGGTAAACCTATTTTGAAAGAAGATGGACTGTAGTAAAAGAAATAACATTCTATTAACGATAATTCCACAAGCTTGTGTTGCATATGAGGTGATAGATAGCCATCAAGACACAGCCTGTTCCTTTACTGGTCAAACCACAGTCTGTACTTACCCTATAGAATTGTGTAATGTGTATTTAAAATACTGTTGACACTGATTCATTGTGGATCTAGCATTAAGGAAGAAACATTTCTTCTCACACACCGCTGGTAGCCATGTCAAGCTGACTGCCGCAACTTGACCTTTATTGCAAATTCGAAGCTAATACAAGTAGCATTACACTAAAGACCAGAAATAACGAGGCTAACAAGGCTAGCACATTCAACTGGTATTGTAAAACACTTAAAATTTTTGGGTGGGTGGGTGGGAAAGTCGGCAATGGCGGACGCAACAAAAACAACTGCCCGCCAGATAGGTCACATGACCTATACCCAGGCCCCAACAGCATGTGAAAAAAACATTTTTCACTTATTTCATTTCACTCAGCCAGTGAAAAATTACTCTTAGCAACGGTCTTGTAGATGCTTGAAGATGCTTGTGAGACATCAATAATTGACTGATCGTGAAGCATTTTATTGCCCAAACAGCATAATCTATCCACAAAATCGTGCAGGAAAACCAGTCATCAATCCATCTGGAAAGTACATGATTAAACTGCGAATTAATGGAGTCTCTAGAAAGGTATGCACATGATTGTACAACCCCAGAATTGCACACTCTACATGACTTGTATACACATCTTATTAGATTTTCACGGGGCCTAGGCAGAACATAACTACTACTCACAGTAATTATTTTTTGAGAAACCATGAATTTAGATTTAGATTTATTCTTATCTTTTTGTAGTTTTGTACATTTATGCCCGTCTTCTCCTCTTACTGTCCTTGTGAGTTAACAGTGTATTAATGATGTTGTTGTAATCAATGTCGTTACAGGTGATTATTGATGACACGTTACCTGTGGGAAGAGATGGAGAGCTATTATGCTCCTACTCAAACAATCGCAATGAAATTTGGGTCAGCTTAATTGAAAAGGCTTATCTAAAGGTACGAACGTTTCGCTAGCGATAAGTTATGCTGTCATTTTAGTCTAGGCACCTTTTTATTTTCTTCTTTTTTCGCCTTTTTTTTTCTTCCAGAACCAGTTGTTTTTCCTTCACTTGTCCGCTCTTTTCGATCGTCCCATTGACAAAGATCGTATAACAGGCTGTGTGTCTTAAATCCAAAACCACACAAAGGGTCAGAGCGGTTTCAATTGAGTGTCGTAAAACTGAAATCAAATCAGTTACTTACTAATTAGACTACTCAGTGAATCAACACCAAAGTATCAAAGTAATTGCCTGATAACGTTCGAGAACCAAAGAAAACTCAAAGCAAATGCCAGTTTTTTTCAATCAATTTATCAATCAATCAATCAATCAGTCAGTCTATCAGTCAGTCAGTCAATCCATCAATCAAGAAGTGTAGCAAAGCAAAAGCAGAGCTGTTCTGGATTGGTTTTGACACTTGTTGAAAATCGGTCTGGAGTGTTTTTTTTTACACATGTACGTATTTCCGGGCTTAGCATCAGCCCTAGGTGTTTGCTTTGAGCGTTGATTGGTCCTCTAGATTTGTTGTACATGTACGCCATGTGATTGGCCAGATTGAATACTTTGAGTTTGGTTTTGCAAAGTCCAGTGGATAATTTTTCTTGTCTAGTCTAATGGTTGTCGTTTATCATTGCTTTATAGGTGATGGGAGGGTATGATTTTCCAGGTTCAAATTCTGTAAGTAGACTAACAATGTTTTAGCGTTGTGTTACTTGAAGACAAAATACATCTCTTGATTTTAGTCCTTGTTTAAGATCCTGTTTCTGTTTAGAATTCTGACAGATAAGCATTACAGGGGTACATTCGAGCGTTCTGATTGTTTCTTTCATGTTCGGGATTTTGCTACGCATTCTTTTGTTTCCAAAAGCCGGCAAAGTTCATATAATAAACTACCCACTAGCCTAGCTTACTCAAGCAGTACTGGGGAATAACGGCCCTCGGTCGTTTTTGCAGGGACTTCGCTGCGTTCGCCGGGTCGTACGTGCTGCAGCGACCTCCGACCAATGTTTGTCAAAACAGCCCTGGCGCACTGCAGAATTGGACTTGCCGTGTTTGTCTTTGAATTAACATGATTTCCACAGAAAATTCGAGCAATAATGGGAAAAATTAAGTTACCAAGAAAACCTAACTGTAACATGGTTATATTTTGAATACAGTTGAGAAGAACTTGTTAAGACTTAATCCGTCCTAATGATCTGTGTTCCCATTTCAGAGTATTGATCTTCACGCTCTCACTGGCTGGATTCCAGAGCGGACTTCCATCAAGCGAAACAGTCCAGCTTTCAATGAGAGTATGCATTTTGATCGGCTCTTGAACGGAGTCAGAAAAGGTAACAGGCTTCAGAACATCTCCTACAGACATGAAGATCTAGTTTCTCCTGTACCAAAAGGTCTGGTCTCTGGTAGGTTCTCTTTCCTCTTGTGAGACCATGGCCCAAGTCCCGGCCAAACGATCGTAACATGCCAGCGCAACATATGGCAGCATTGTTGGGCGCAACATGTTGCGTGCGTTTGGCCACCCTCTTGCGACATACGTTCTTCTTGTTTTGTTTTCTTGTAATGCCTTTTCCAATTGCGGAAATGCTTTCTTTCCCCTTCTGAGTACTAACTCGACCCACGATCCGCCTGTTCGCACCAATTGCGTTTCCAATTCACCACAGCAGGAAACATCATTTGGCAGTGAAAGTGAAAACTAATTTTCTTATTTAATTGTTTTAATTAATGGAAGGCGACTGCCTCATCACCATGGCAACAGGTCCAATGAGTGAAAGTGATGCTGACCGAGCAGGGCTGGTACCTACTCACGCTTACGCCTTGTTGGATATCAGGAAAGTCTTGGTAGGTCTGTGGAGAGTTGTAGTTTAATGCGAAGTGTTGGATTTGCTTCTTATGCAGCTCGTAGTGAAAACATGTTTTGAAGTTGTTGCACTCAGGAGGCTAAAAGACTTTTACACAAAAATGAAATCACGTAAGGTATCAACAATAGTCATTTTGAAACAGGCCTGATTTTTTGCCACAGCTTGCTGTAAACGTTTTTTATTAAGCCCTTATTCACGTGTGTTTTCAACATGTTTTCCTTGTTTTTTTCAGGGACATCGCCTACTTCAACTCAAAAACCCTTGGAGTCATTTAAGATGGAAGGTACGCAGTCTATTTTTCTGTATTTATAGTTCCTAGCTTTCGGTTTGTGATTTTGTTTACCCTGTCCGTGGGTATGTAATTATATAACGGAAAGCTTAAATTTCAGCAAAAACTGTGCAGCACTTAGACACTTTACAACAAATAGCAGATAAAAACAAAACCTCTGACAATTTCAACAAAAAGTGGAAAGAGCTGAATTTATGTGAGATCTTATTTTCAACTTCCTTAGTTATGGTACTATTTTATTTAATTTTATGGTTTTGATTAACATTCTCCTGGAACTAATTAAGCGCACCTACTCCTACTAGTAAGCGCACCTACTCCACATGTTGTTTGGAGTAATGGTTTTGTAATTATTTTTTTCCGTTGTTTGTTTGTTTTTTGTTTGTAACACACGTCATTTCTTTCTGTACTGTCTTTTGTATCTTCTCGTACTGTAGTTCATGCTGTAATTGAAATAAAATAATTTGAAGAAAAAAACTTTGCAACATCTGAAATTCTACTAGCCTGCGTAGCAAGCGTTCCCGTGCGAGCGAACGAAATTCCCCCATCCTTCCACCTTTTTGCTCTCGCCCCATTTTTCGCGCGGCCTTAATGCGAAAACTCCTTCGCGTGGCCCGAATTTCGTTCGCTTCGTACGGGAACGCTTGCTATGCAGGCTATAATTCTACAGAAGTTGAAGACTTAAAAACAGCTTTCATTATGACGCTGAATTTCTTTCCAACCGTTCCCCAAGAACGAAAGAAAACCCGAGCCATTAATTTGACAAGTGCAGGAATAACATCCCACATCTGCTTACACGCGATTTGCTGAGAGAACAACGTCTTAACTCTGGTTCGTTAGAGCAAATTTTTAGATCTCAAAAAGCGCGGAAAACCTTTGGATAAAATCTCTTTGTTCGCTTTCGACAGGGAAACTTCTCCGAAATGGACTCAGTTAGCTGGACACCGGAGCTTCAAAGAGCGCTCAACTACGACAGAAAGAGTGCTCTTCAAATTGACAATGGTAAAATACAAGAACGATTTCTAACTTACTTTATCTGTTGATTCGGGTTTATCGGTGTATTCGGATTTTTTGAAGTCCCTTTGGCTTAGGTGTACGTTTAACTTCATGCCAAAAGTCCTTTATTATTAGACCTCTAAGCAGCGGCCTATTTTGACTTCTGTTGTAAGTAGAACTAAATTATTTTCTTCTTTGGCAGGAGTGTTTTGGATCAGCTGGGAATGTGTCATGCAATTTTTCGACGTGATTTACATGAATTGGAATCCAAAACTCTTCAAATACCGTTACACTCTTCACTCGTGAGTACTTTGCCTTAATTTGTCTTCACTTTGTCTTACTAAGACTAAGCTGATCATTTTTCAGCGAATTTACAGTGAATTGACGTTGACGGAGCAAAAATCAGTCTGATCCTTTAGGCAGATTTTTCCCCTCTTGCTTTGTTTTCTTGAGAAAGATTTTAAATCACATTTACATAGATGTAATTGGTCAGTGATCGTTCCTGGTCAATTTGCCAGTCAGCTGGTCAAAATGCCAAACCTTTTAGACAGGCCGCCATGTTCTTATTCTAGATTGGACTGGACCTAGCTAGCTTGCAATGGAAGACGTTGCGAGGGAATATTATTTCTTACAAACAACTTTCTTGTCATACCTTTGTATTCCCTCGCATCAGTCTCCATTGCAACCTTGTTCCCGTTAAATTTAGAGAAGACAAAAATTGCGTATTATCTGATGACAGACTGTTATATGCAAGGTTTGATGGTTTTTTTTCGGCCTAGAGTTTTTCAGAAACTGCACCAGCGAACTTTTGGATTACTGAACCGTTGGAATAAAAAAAAATTGTAAATTGTCCAGCAGTCCAATGGTCCACTGGTATCAATGCAAATCGCGATTTTTAAGAAGGTTACGACATTCTTTAATTTAAAAAACCTGTCTCGATGTTACGAACATCATCGTCACTTGATCATTATTAATTATGCATGTTTCGCCTAGTTGTTACATAGTCCTGACGGTTTTTCAAATGTTCTGTAACTGACGATGATGTTCGTAACATCGAAACATGTTTTTTAAATTAAAGAATGTCGTAATCTTCTTAAAAATCGCGATTTGTTTTCTGCTGTCTCGACCTTTTGGTATCAATGCATAAATTACCAATGCCCATTTGCCACATAGACTGATTTTCATTGCACTATAACTCAAAAGTAGTTTAGTTTATAATGTTCCAATATTGAGAGTATTTCGTCGGCGATATTTCAAAATGGCTTAAATGATTTTAATTGTTTGATAGGACTTGGACAGCTGCTGAAGGTCCGAAAAAAGACGTTTATAATGTTGGTAAGTTGTTCTGTGTTTTCAAGTTTTATGTTTTGCCGTTGTTTAGTTTGGACTACTTAAGAGGTCAACGATCGGTCATTCCGTAGTGTTTCCTCTAAAATTAATTGCACTGTGTTTGGTGAGTTTAGAGCGAGTTAGAGGAAGACCCTGCGCTATACGAAGCAAAATCACCAAATTCTGCATTTTACTCAAAACCGGCAGGAAGCAAGACATCAAGGCGCCGGATTTTTCCTAAATTTTTAAGTGATCCATGAATGTCTGTACGATTTACGACACGAACAACTTGCTGTAAATTTGATATTATAGTCTTCTCCTCAATGTTATATCCAGTGTTTACACTTACGATTTCCATTGCCAAATGAGCGTTATGTGTAGAAGTATCTGTTTTGTTCAAATCAAGCATTTGAGAACTCTGTCAATGGTCAGTATGTTAAGTATTTGATTTCATGTTCGAATGGAACGTAAGCAAACATTGTGATAGGCAGAGCAGTGGATTTGAACATGCTTCACGTTGTATTTCTCAAACTCATCAATAATCCATCAAGTTTATTTAATCAAGGGAAATCAAAGCCGAGACAGTGTTTGGATGTCTCAGTGATCCTAATCAGCATAGATTTTTACGATTTTATTTGTCCGTTTTTGATTGAGTAGGTATATCAAACACTCAATACACTGTTTGACCGCATTTCCAAACACCTTTAAGTTCGTCAGAAATACTCCGCTGCGCGTCGTAATTCCAGCTCTATTCTTGGTGTTTGGAAATGTGGTCAAATACGGGATTTCGTGTTTGATATATTAAATACCCCGGCACATTTTATTGACGTGATGACGAACGTCTGTATTTTATGCAAAACGTACGCATACATACATACATACAACCTTTATTTATACACGATAAAAAATAACTCTGGTTAATATTCCCAGTGTTTCCTTTTGGCTTTAAACTTTATTCCTATATAGTTATTGTACAATTGTTCAGACCTTAGTGAGCGGTACAAATTCACTAAAACCCGTTTGATATTCAAAGTAAATTTCTCTTGGTTTTGCTGCCCGTTATACATCGAAGACGGTACACAGACAACGTCCTATATAACCATTGTTTTTTTGAGACAATACATGTCGTTAATGATATAGGTGAGCAATTCAGTCTGCTGCCCAGGCTAGAGTGTAATCAGCACTCATTCATAAAGCAATTGAAGTGCTTATTAAGCTGTATTAATATTGGGTAAAGGCTTTAATGGATATTGATTGTTATCAGCTAAGGTTAGAAGTCAAGGGCATGACTTTATGCAAAATCGTTGTGTTGTGTTCTTGAGAAAGGCAATATATTATAGTTTCCCAATTCCTCTTTATCTCACACTCCAATCTTCTCACTCTTCTTTTAGTCTACCGAAATGAGCCCGGCCTCCGGCGATGTTGGTTAGTCTGGATATCACAAAAATGAATCTTTTTTTCTGGTTAATCGTTTCTATGAAAATAACGACTGACGTGTTGCGCGGAGCATAGCCCAGACTTGTGTGTGTCATTTACGACAATGCCCAGACACTGCCCATTCATTACGCGCAATGACAGCCTCTTGAAATTATCCATTGCGCGCACATGCGACTTGAGATATTCACTAATAACTAATTTCCAATATTGGATACAATCCTCTTGGAAAAAACCGCTCTGTTGTTGTTTTGGATCTAGGGCGTACTCGACTAAATGCGGCTAGCAGACTATTCTGTTGATATCCCTTGCGCTAACTTCAAGAATTGACTGTGGACTCTTGGCTTATAAAGAGATATTGACTACAATGCGCTGTAACAGTGCTTGCTATGACTAAAGTATAGGTGAAGAAGTAAAGTATTAATATTGGGTAAAGGCTTTAATGGATATTGATTGTTATCAGCTAAGGTTAGAAGTCAAAGGCATGACTTTATGCAAAATCGTTGTGTTGTGTTCTTGAGAGAGGCAATATATTGTAGTTTCCCAGTTCCTCTTTATCTCACACTCCAATCTTCTCACTCTTCTTTTAGTCTACCGAAATGAGCCCGGCCTCCGGCGATGTTGGTTAGTCTGGATATCACAAAAATGAATCTTTTTTTTCTTGTTAATCGTTTCTATGAAAATAACGATTGACGTGTTGCGCGGAGCACAGCCCAGACTTGTATGTGTCATTTACGACAATGCCCAGACACTGCCCATTCATTACGTGCAATGACAGCCTCTTGAAATTATCCATTGCGCGCACATGCGACATGAGATATTCACTAATAACTAATTTCCAATATTGGATACAATCCTCTTGGAATAAACCGTTCTGTTGTTGTTCTGGGTCCAGGGCGTACTCGACTAAATGCGGCTAGCAGATTATTCCGTTGATATCCCTTGCGCTAACTTCAAGAAATGACTGTGGACTCTTGGCTTATAAAGAGATATTGACTACAATGCGCTGTAACAGTGCTTGCTATGAGTAAAGTATAGGTGAAGAAGTAAAGTTCAATGATGCATACATGCATGAGCCATATTGTATAGCTTGTGTCGCTAAGAATCTCATGAGCAGGTTTTGAGTGGTTTTCACTTGACTGTCGAAAGTTATTCACTGTTTTTTTGGTTTGTTTTATAACTACACAGAGCGACTGGCTCAAAAAAACTCCCCGCTATCAGGAATAAAACCAATGCTTATCGTGGCTCTCTTTCACGCGTTTTCTCTCGTTTCGCGTCGGCTACGTATGTTCGCGTCGCGGAGTTTTGCGCGATTCACTGGATTGTTTGTGTCGTTTTGATCGGGAAGAGTGATTATTTTGGCTTTGCTTTTACGACACTCAATTGAAAATCACTATGATTACAGTGGAAAAAGTTAAAGGTTTTTCTCCTCGAAACCTGCAAAGTTTGCCATACCTTGACTCCTTCTGCTTTGCTTTGCGTTCTTTTGTTTAATTCCATTAAGTTTATGCGTTCTGATTTTTACAGTAATGTCCACTTTTACTAGACTTCTTTGCAGGTAAATCTGATAAATGTACACTTTATGAATAGAAATACGGTGTATTATTTTCGGTCTTTGTTCTTAACTCCCGATAACTCAATTTGCCTTGATGGTTCGAGTTACTGCGAGTTGACTGTGCAATTAATTTATTATTATGCACGTGTTTCACAGGAGACAATCCGCAATACAAACTGGAGTTGTTGTCATCAGACAGTGATGCTGTTGTTTGGATTCTGCTTACTCGACACATTACACGAAAGGTGCGCGCTTCACATTACTATTTTCCCGTAGTTTCTGCCATGAAATGTAGTATACGTGACGATGGTCCAGAATTTTTCTCAAACTCATTACAGAATGGTTGTTCCAAACAAGGCCACCTAACTGTATTCTTTTCAAAATGACCAACGACATTTATATATTTTTTAATTTAAGTAAAAAAAATATTTTCATTATTTGTACCATGATGTGCAGTTTTATTACTCCAATAGTTTGTCTGCAGGCTGCGATTTATGTTGAAAGGTTCCTGGCCCTGTACATGTTTGTTCTATGCTCATTGACTATGCATGAATGACGTAACAGTGTTAGGTGTATGGGCACATATAACTACCTAACTTCTATTTTAGCCATGCAGGGTTTGTGAAGGGTCAACCCCAAAATTAGCGAAAAAACAAGCAACAAAGAACTTTGTCAGGTTTCATAACCATTTCCCTTTGAGAACTATGCTTTGGTACATTGTCTCACTCTAATGTTTAAAATCCTTTGGTTGCATGAAAGAGTGGTCCCGATCTGGTTTTAAATCTTATTCTTGAGTGGTCCGAATAGAAAGAGGAACTTCAGATAAGGACAACACACTAAAGACAATCACAAACTGATGTTTATCCTCCATGTCGCAGGATGATTTCGCCGAGAACAAAGAATTCATCACTGTTCACGTGTACAAAACAGATGGCGGCAGAGTATTTTACCCAGGTTAGTGAACGGCGCTGTGTTCTTTGAAGGACATCGCCTTCGCTTCTTTCTGGTAAAGATGCGATTATCGTTGGCGTAGCATAACTAGAAAGAGATGACAAATAGGTTTGCTGGACATAGCTATTTTACTTCGCTCTATTTTTATTGTTGCTTTTCCGCTCATCCTTTGGAATTCTGTAGTAAAGAGCTGTCGTATTTTTACGGTACAAGCTGAAGAACAAAAACTTGTTAAAGTGTTTTTGATCTTTGGGAGGGTAAGCGGGTAGCTCTGCAAAAGCTGTAGAAAAATTAGTCGGGTCGAAGAGTTGATGGCAGGACCTTCCATATCTTATCTTCTCCTACTGGTTGGCTAGAATAAAGGACTTCAAGTGAACCAAGGACGTCCTTGTGTTGAAAACCCGTATACTTGTGTGTGGTGTCCCCAAACTAGTCTACTGTTCGGCGAGCAAATCTAACATTTAATATTCAGTAGTATTCTGGACTGAAGCTTGTCGTTCAGTCTTTTTCTTATTTTATTGTATATATATATTTTTTTCGTGTTTCAGACAACCCGTTCTTAGAAGGAACAAAAATTAACAGTCCTTTCTACTTGGCCAAACTGAATGCTCCCAAAGGAACCAACCGATTCACCCTTGTGGTCTCTCAGTACGAGAAAACAAACACCATTCACTACACTATCAAGGCATGTGCCATTCTAGTTGTATCTGTTTTTTTTGTTTTGATTTTCGTTTCGTTGATTTACATTAGTATTTAAGTGTTTGCTGTGAGTTTTGGTTTACTAAACTTGGTTAAAAGGCTGACGTGCTCTAACCAATCACAGCGACGCGATCCTCTTTTTACCCCATATGGTGCAAACGCCGAACCATCGGCAAATATTCCCGTGCTCTCCACAGCTTTCATGTTTCGCGCGCTAACACCGCTTACATATTTTCCTGCGCTTTCTTGATTTGCTACGATTGCTATTGTTTACATTTTTGCCGCTTTTCCATTGGTTAAAGGGGTCGATCTTACATGTAGTCGTC
>Ga0126343_10001104_pt1 | contig 12056 bp, 7 predicted proteins | sample Cyp2metagenome_FD_92531 | JGI IMG/M metagenome (GOLD analysis project Ga0126343, IMG submission 92531) | Coral microbial communities from Lord Howe Island, Old Settlement Bay, Australia - Cyphastrea 2 metagenome | ecosystem: Host-associated > Invertebrates > Cnidaria > Coral ... | reverse complement strand
TTAAAGTTGCGTCTCGAAAATTCAACTCAGAACGGAAATATGAAGAAAAACGTATTATTTTCCCCTTTGTTTCTTTACAATCTTGCCCTGATTACCCATGATGCAACTAAGAGCGTGAACCCGAAATGTAGGCATCATCTTCCAACAAGCTCCATCTTTCACAGTTTGTTGGTGAGTTTAGAATCAGGTGGAGGCGCACCGACCTAATGGTCAGTGCGTTCGTTCCCGGAGCAAGCGGTCCGGGTTCGAGCCCTGAAATACTCCTAGCCGCTTCATGCTCCGGAAACCGGGATAAGCTCCGGCAGCATGAGCCAGTCTTGGCTTCAAGGCTTCACTTAGAATCAGGGCACTTAAAAAATAATCTAGAGTTTCAAATAGTGAAAATGTTACTCAGTGGCAGATCCAGACCTTGAGTTAAAGCCTTGCCAACTTTTCTTCTTTCTGTGGTCTCTTTTCTTTTTTTTACCCAAAATAAAAGGGGGGCCCTCCTCTAGATCCGCCACTGCTAATGTTGTACATTATACCGTGAAGACCACTCATTCTACAGTCACCTAAAAATGTTCAAAACGAAGTCAACTGTGCATGATTTAAGTGTCCTTACTGTAAATGTAACCAAATGTTGTCTGGTTAGTCTATCTTTATGACCTTAATGAGCAACTTTCCTCTGAAAGTACTTTTGACATAGTTCAGTGAAACCGAAAAAAAAACAATGCCCCAAGAGCCAAAGGACTTGAGACGCACTAAGCACCAACACTCTTATTTACTCAATGCTATGGAAACCAGAGCTATGGAGCCAGAACTGATGAACCATTGAGACAGAAGAGAAACTGGAGACACAATTTTCTACCAATTTGGTGAAATCCAAGGGGAAATACACACTACCTTAAAACTATTACATACTCAATTCAACCCTTTTAATCCCAAGATAGAGTTTAGCTATGTTCAAATCTAAAAACACAACATAACAAAAGAGTATAATTTTACAAAATACTGATACATGGTACATTGTATGACACGAAAATACTACTCAGTAGACTTCATTTGAATGATCCTACAATAAGGGTTTTCATACACAGATTTTAAAAGGTTTGACCTTGCAAACACCCTACACATTAATCTTACTGGTCAACCTAAAGTTTGACTCTAAATAAAGAAGGGCAGGTTAAATTCAATTTCCAGGTGTAGAAAAATAAACTAACAAATTTGGCTGGCATAAGTTTTGGAAAAAGAAATTGATTTCCACCTCAGTCATGATGTCTGTCCTAGTCTAACAGGAATTAATTCTAAATCACAATGCTCGGAACACTGTTTGTATATCTGAGACAAGACTCGCATATTCAATATGTGATCACCAAAAAAATATCACATGCATATTAAAATCATTTGATGGCTAAACTCTGATAGATGCATTTCTTGATAGAAACAAATTTCATAATAATTTAACATTAATCATTCATTGCTACTCTCTTCTCTGCTATCTTATTTTTGCTGCAATCAAGCCTATGGCTACGCTGCCAAATATAAATAATGCAGGGCCTAGAATGCCAGATGAAGACCTTGGTAAATCTGAAAGAGGAAAAGAAAAAATATGTTACTTTTTTTCTAATAACAGGGTCAGTTCATCGGCCTAGAAATAAAACTCTTAATTTGTAGGTAGTTTATCAAGTACTACTACTAATAAAAACTAATATACACTAAAAACATGTTTTGCAACTAACTAGCCTAATTTAATTTTATTGGTAAAAAGATTTGTGCAACCTCTAGTATAATAAGATTTCACTATGTCTTGTATTAAAATAGTTCTCAAAGAAATCTGGGACTGGTTGCTTCAACTAAAAATTAGCGAAAAAGTTAAAAAGATAGAAAATTAATTAAAATCAGGTAGTTGCTGACTTTAAATATAACATGGATAGCAATCCTAATGGAGGTGGTGTCCTAAAGGTAATCATGTCTACAATCTGCACGCATTGCTTGACTACGATGCTTAAATAAATATCATGTGTAATAGGCACACAATATGTGCACAGGATAGATACATTATTCTTTTAGTGTACTGAGAAATGGTTTGTCCAACTTTCAATCATTTCAGTGCAAAGCTCAGAACGTTATTAATTTGTGAAACAATTAAACATATCCAACATCTTGGTCAAACCCAAGGATATTGGCCAATAGAATGTTTATGATGGAGTAATTAGTTCCAGAAAAATCCATACCCAGGCCACCCATTAATTCCAACAGGGTTGAGGTGGATGGGGGATGTCAAAAACTCCCGGGGGGTACTCCCATAACGTTCGGATAGGTGTGTGCTGTGAAGGGTCTTAAACCCTGACCCTATTTAAGGATTAATCAAACAAAAATTGATATCCTATCCAGGTCAAAAACCGAAAAATGACACCCTATGCAAGGGAAGAACAAAAGGAAGAGAAACGTGTAAATATTTCTAATGTTCGGAGGGCCACTGGGTTATCAGTTGCTTATACTGTCATGTGATACCCTTGTGAAATAAAGTCACTTACTTACTTACTTACTTACTTACATTGCATGACGATCCAAAAAACGACTAACCACCACCGAAAAACACAATCTTTTAAAATCGCTTTGGTAATTCTTTAAGTTTGACAGATCATGCTATTTTTGCTGATACAATTGAGGCACCGTATCTAAGGATCACACCGGGTCACTATGCCAACATAAGCGAAAAGGATACCCTATTCAAGGATCGGGAACCTCCAAAAACCATACCCTATTCCGTGGCACGTACCCCTATATAGCCCCCCCCCACCCCCCCCGGGCAAAAACTATGATGGGTGTGGTGGGCGAGCACAGTTCTAACCAAAAATATTTTTCATGGTATTAAAGGTATCACTATTTTTTGACACAAATTATGAGAATTTGAAGATAAACTGTAGAGACACTTAAAAATAAAACACAAGATTGCAAAGTTCATTGAACTGAATCCTAAATATGCTAAACTTGGTAGACTAGTAAGCAGAAGATCACACTGGGTTCAACTACTGTTAGGAAACCTTGGGAATTTTTTTCAAAAACATGTAGCTTTCAGAGTGGCTTGTGTTAATTACAGATTGTTAAAATGCCTCTTTTGCTGATTGCCAATACATGATGAACTTATTTAACCAGGCTTTGAGTTGTTATCCCCAAATGATCACAAAGAAAAGGTATTTGATTGATTTTTAGCACTGCATCTATTAGCAATTGCTAACTTTGAAGATGAAGGATTAAGCACTTTAGGTTCACTTTATCTATATATTACAGTAAAAAGTTCATGCTTGAATTCTGGCATCTAAGCACTGTTTGGCGTGTACACTGAAAGATAGTAATACAAGCTTCTCTTCAGAATTTGCTGCTACATGAAGCTTCGATCAACAGCCTTGTACCTAAAATACAGTCGTAACAAAGTATTGAACTACGATATTAGCTTGAATGCTTTTTTTGGAACATAACAACAAACTGCTCTACAATGTGAAATAATTTCTTTCTGATAGCCTGGTTTAGTGGACTTTGTCTTTAACTTGCCCTTGAAGTTTACTGGGAAAGAGTTTGATACAATTCAAATTATAGAACTACTGTAAGAGATGGCATTTCTTTGTCTAGAGTGAGAATAACATTCCAATTAGTACATCATGACTACAGCTTGCCCAAACTGGCAGCCTGAAAACTGTTCTTCTTTGCACCCTGCTCTGTCCTTAACACTTTTCTTAAAAAAAACAACATAAACTGCTCTATCTTAAACACTGTGGCTACTATGTTCCTTGATGCAATTTTCAAAATGAAATGAAAGAAGGGATTGTTGAGACTGTGCCTCAAACAAGACTTTGACATATAACACAGAAACAAAATAAATCTATTAACCTAAAAGATACTTGGAAAACAACAAAACAAAATATGGAAAAAAGTCAACCCAATCTGACCTCCAAAGAAACCTCTCTGGGGTGAACACCTTTTGTAAGTTCAACCTAAAACAACATGAAGTGTGGTGTGAAAAATTTGAAACAACACAACAGTGTGCATGGCTAGCATGAGTGTCCAATGATCATTGCAATGAGCAAATCAATAAAAAATAAATCTTGGTTTTTCATGCAATTTAGTACTCCTGCACAATTTGCATGCTATGGTTAATAGGTGAGTTTCATCATTAAGCTGTTATGCTGCCATTGGTTAAAGCAATTTCAATCAGCACGAGATTACCAGTAGCTAACTTTGGATGAGGCTTCCGCCCATCTAACTATCACAAATCAGTCTAAGTTCTATTAAAATTGGTTATCGTTACAGACTTAAAAAAGGTCAAAAATTAATTGCATGTTACATGGATCATAGGTCACTTGTTAGTCAGATACTACATATATCAACATCAGCAACAGTTCCTGGAAAACTGGCCTGATTCCCATGCGCTGCAGTTTTCTATTTCTAAACATCAAGCCTGTGACATTCAGTTTGCAATAATAGAATTGCAAAACCTACCACAATTTTCTTTCAGTTATCAATAATTATAATTATAATTACTGAGCAATACATATATGCTAGTTAATTAGTTAATTATTATGTTGCTTTAGATTACTAAAGTAAAAGAAAACCAAAAACACATGTACATGTAACAACTATAATGTATGGTATTTGCAACAAACAATTTCATGCTTTGTTACATTATTTTAAATTACAAGTGTACATAAAACACTATTTCCACCTACATGTAGTATTAGTGATCATATTACACACATTTTTACTGTTAAAAAGTCTCTGTTTTATACCTTGGCTTTCGTCATCATTCACCTCCCACTTCATTGTTCTCTGAACAGCCTTTTTCCATCGAGCATAATGACGATCCCGATCTGTTTTGTACATAAAAAAATTTGATTTCCATATTGAAAATGTAGCCTAGCTAGTTTAAGGTTGAATGACACTGCATACTGCCCATGCAAGACTAGATGGGATGCTTACCCAGCTCAGATCTCACCAGCTTCAGAATAGTAAAAATCTATGCATCCTGCAGCTTTATGTTCAATAGATTGAATATCTGATCTGATCTGCTCTGAAGCCTTTTCACTCCATTTTGGAGCATAGGCCACTGACGAATGGCTTCCACCCCCTGTCCCTGGCCACCTGTTCTATCTCAGTCCATACGAAGCCCTTCAAATGGATGGTGGACCTGTATCCCTTCTCCAGCTGTTACATGGTCTCCCTCTCCAGCTACCACCCTGTGGATTCCACCAGAGGGCTTGCCGTGCAATGCAGTTTGTCGGAACTGGACAGGATATGGATTAAGATATGGACCAGGGGTACCTTTTCACTCCATAGTTCCCGGTAGAATAAAAGTTACATTGCTTTGCACAATAGAGACTGGAACTAAGCGCTGACTTGGTAAGTGTAAGCCACACATATTTAATTTATGGCTGACGACAGACTTAATCCTCTTATGCAACACCCCCTACCCCAGCCCCAACCCACTGACATGCACCAATAAGCATACAAGTTGATCTTACCATGTGGATCAATAGCTGGTTCAAACACATCAGTGTTTATTTGAGATTTGTCCTCTGGATTAATTGTCCACACATCCACTCCTTTCGCCATACCTGCAGCCATTGCCGCACCCAGGGCTGTAGTCTCTGGCATTGTTGGGCGGACTACCATTGACCAGAAACAAAAAAGAAAATTCCCTTAAAAAAAAAAAACTGGAAACTATGCTTTAATATCAAGTAACAGCTGGTATCTCACTTGTACGAAAACTTCTACTTGCCTACAGAAATTCCCAGGATATCAGCTTGAAGTTGCATCAACAAGTTGTTGACTGTCATTCCACCATCAACTTGGAGAGATGCCAAAGGAATACCACAGTCCATGTTCATTGCATCCAGCAGCTACCGATTCAAATATTTTTTTTGGAGAGAGTATGATTATATGAAATGGAAGAGACTATCATAACATTTACCATGCTTTGGTCCACTTGAGAGCTGGGCTTTTTTAATTAGCAAGATAAAATCCTGACATGCAACATTGTGTTGAAACAGGGTCATGGAAGTCAACAATATGACAATGAACAACATGACCTGTGAAGTTATAAGTTCTGGCAGTAATATGAGGACCTTCTAAACTGAAAGAAACCCAGATGAGAAATACCAACCACCTCCTTTGCCCCAAACAGGGTCTCACTTAAAGTGCTACTATGATCAAATTTTTACCCCTTGATTTTTTAGGTTAATTGCATAGAATTCTACGAAAGATTTATGACGCCGTTTACCGGGATAAGCTGCGGCCTAATGGGCCGCTTGGCTTGTATGCAGACTTTACCTTTTTTTTTACCGTTAACAAATATCTGCTTTGGTTCTGGAGATATTGAAGTTTGAAAATGACTAAAATATGCAAATGAGATGACTGATGACGTCATAAACTCAACAAAATATTACATCAAGTATATAAATACAATGTAGCGCTATCTTCGTCAATTTGTAGGAGAAACCAATGAAACTTGGCACGCTAATAGCTCTAAATGCAACACACCCACAGCATTCACAATCTCCCCTACCATGGCAACCTACTCTTTTCCAGTCCCTCTAGCCTGATTTTAGTATTTTAGTGGTTCTAAGCTTGATGGACATTAAACAAGGCCATTAACTCAACCTAAGGTATTTAAATGTTTGCTGGATCATGCGGATGACGCACCATTGGCAATAAACAATATGGAATGCTTAAAGTGGTCAGAAAAGCCTTTTATATCGTGGAGGTCTGAAATCCAGTATGTTGCAATGGTAACAAAAGTTGTAAGTTCATATTGCAGAGCACCTCTAGTAGAACCTTACCGTAAAAATTCAAACACTCCTGATAAAAATTGACTGAGATATCCTTGATTATCATATTTGATCAGAATTTGGTTGTGTATGACATCATCGCTTGGCTAATTTGAATATTTTAAAAACTTGAATATCTCTGGAACAAAAAGAGATATTTGAAGACAGTAAACAGCATTTTTGTCCTTACATGGACTACATGTTTATGTCTTAAAATCGCTTAGATTTGAAGGATGTGATTTTCGTCATAGTAGCACTTTAATAACAAGTCATGTTGTTGAACCAGTTCTGGCTCTTACCCCTCTCATCTGAAAACAAACTGCTTCAAGTGTAACCCTTGCTATGTGTGCTTTGGTTGTAAATGCAGATGGCAAATACCAGCCCCCTCCTTTGCCCCCAAACAGGGTCTCACTTAATGACAAGTCATGTTGTTGCAACAGTTCTGACTCTTACCTCTCTTGTCTGAAAACACACTGCTTCGAGTGTAGCCCTTGCTATGTGTGCTTTGTTTGTAAATTGAGTCAATCCAATGATAACCCTAAACAAGATAAACAGTAGAATCACAATGGGGAGACTATAATATATATTGAACTATATACTCTCAAAAAAGAGGACAATCACAGGGTGTCCGGACAAGCCTTCATTGAAAGGTGTCAAAACAGAACCATTGTAACTGAGCATTATGAAAAACAATCATACCCTCTAGCATCTGTTTGCCAGTATGGCGCATAAAGGCCAGAGAATGCAGGAACAAAGTACACACCAGCTGTACTATCTACACTGGCAGCCAAGGTTTCTGTATGAAAATGTTTTGTAAAAGTAATCAACAGAGTTGTTTAGTTTGACTTGTTGGTCATTTTCATTTTTTTTGTTGTTAGGTTGCTTGGCTAAGAGCTTGTTGTGATTACTGTGTCTTGCAAATCTTGGCAAGAAGTGAGATCATCAGAAATTCAGTGTAAAACTTTTGCCAGTTCTTGGTAAGAGCTTGAAAATTTAGCTTTGGAATACATGTTTCATAGGCCAGCTTACAATCTGTGACAACTTGTAAACAGGGTTGCGACAGGTCAAGAAATGATCAGGGAAAAAAATCGTCAAGGCCAGGGAATTTTGTTTTGAGTCGGGAAAAATTGATGTATGAAGAAAAGTCAGGGAAAATTGATTTTAATACCATTGAAGCCTGGAAGAAGCACTTGGGATCATTGTGATCTAAAGGATATTTTTCCTTAATGAAGATGGAAAATTTGGTTAACACTTGTAGTGAACATGTAGAAAGGGCAGTTGTAAGTTCATCCTTGCTAGAGGCCACTTATAGATCTGACATTTAATAATAATAATAATTTATGTTTAAACAAGGTAACCCCTTCAGTCAAAGGACTGGTATCAACGGGGGCCCTGTATAACATTAAATAAAAGAGAGTAAATATAAATATTATTATTGTATTCTTTTGGTCAAGGAAATGCTATTTTCATCAGGGAAAAGTCAGGTGATTTTGAAAAGTGATGTTTGGCAGCATTGACTTATCATGAAAATACATCAATTGATTACTCCATCTAGCATCTAACTAGTCCTATTAGCTAAGAATACAGTGTAATTATCCAATCTTTAAACCTAGACCACTGGTATACATGTCACTGATCAGTTATCAATATGCTATTATACTGTTATGAATCCTCATACAGTGAAAAATACAAGGTCCACTTAAAGCTATATTTTATACTACTTCTATATGACAATGTCTATCCTACCAATCTCTGATGCCTTGCTGATAAGATTAAGGTTATCTCTTAACCATTTAACAGCTGCGCCAGTGATAGCAACAGAACCCTGTAATACAACATTTCAAACTTTAAGATGTTGACACAATATTATGGGTTGAAAAATTTCAGTCTGAAGTATGATTGGCTGATGACCAAGGTGTTCTAAAATTAATAACTCACAAAAGTAAATCATTCAACCAGGACGAAAATCTTTTCATCAGTTTGGTGAGTATTAATTAAATGATAAAAAAGGATTTACACACAGCCAGAGACAGTGGATGCCTTAAGAATAAGGCTTGTTTGAAGAACCTAGTGTGAAGCATAAGTCTCTTTTGGCAATCAAAGTATTATTTCACTATTGACACTCTGCTTCAATTCCTATTCCTGGGCATCCCTCAATGCAGGGGTTCTAACATGGCTGTAATAGACTGACTGTAATAGGCTTGGCACAACTACAATAATTATCCTTACAGCAACAAGTGTTATTGCATTATTAGCTCTTCCTAGATATGGTTGACCAGAATCCCCTTCAGAAATCAGACTAAGAGCCATTTGTAGAAGTAAGTATTAACATTTTTGTATTCACCTCTAATGCATAGACTGTAGGCTGATCAGGTCCCATCTTATAAGCTACTGTTGTCAGCAGGCCATTCTGTGAGAGGACAACCTTAACAAAAAGGAGAATACAAAGTCAATGCTGATACTTATAAACCATCCTTTAACGGATGAAAAGAAATTTTCTTCCAAATTTCATAGTGCATGAGTTTTATAACCATTCTCAGCAGGATGGCTATTGGTTGGCAAAACGTTTAGAGCTGAACTTCTTTATTAGAAAAAGTCATCTAAACGTTAGAACCAGGCTGACAAAATTGAGTCCAGCCCTCAAAGCTGTGTGGCTTCCCTTTGCTTGGCTTAGGAAAAGTCCAGTTAATGCATTCAGGAGAGAGTATTATAAAGGACATGTAGTTGTTAAGTAGTCAGCTGTGCTGAAAGGTATTGATTTGTTCCAAGAATGGTAGGTGGGGCCAGGGGGGTGAGTAAAGACAGTTGATACCATAAGGAAATTTAAAATAAAATAATAATGTGCAAGTGAATTCCATTGACGCAAACCTCTATACATGAATTTTTTCATGCAACGTTTGCTAATTTAATTTTCTTGCATCCTAAGTACTATAAATTTGTCTTGCCATTATTTATTCTTTTGACAATGATGTCATAAAGTTGTCAAAACATCATGAAACTTTACCTATATTAATTTAATAATGCTTAAATAAAGCGCATATACACAATATACACATCACCACCCCAAGAAAAGGTTTTGGAAATTCCAAGGAGGAGCAGGGTTTCTAAGGCCAAAAGAACAAAGCTAAAAGTACATTTTCAGAGCGGTAGGAACATTCAAACAAAGAAACACTGATTAGGGGATAGGTATTTTCTGGAATAACACAATTATTGTTGTTTTATTGATCATACCTCACTCCCTGTATTGTACAACAGAAAACATCCAGTGCCATATCTGAATCGAACAAAACACAACAAAATTTTACACTGCCTGCAACTGCAATGTATTTAAAGTGCTACTATGATGACAATCGCATCTTTCCTATTGCAGCCATTTTAGAATATAAAAAGGAGCCTATGTGAGAAGAAAAATGCTGTTTACTATATTCAAATATCTCTTTTTGTTCCAGAGATATTGAAGTTCTTAAAATATGCAAATTAGTCCAGTGATGATGCCATACACTGAACCAAATTTTTATCAAATATGATGAAAAAAGATATCTCAGCCAATTTGTATCAGACAGGTTTGATTCTTTGCACAAAGATCCTACTAAATGTGCTTCACAATATGAGTGCAACATGGAAACACACTGGGTTCCAGACTTCCCCAATATTTAAGGCATTTCTGGCCACCTTTGGTGTTCCATTTTGATATGTGCAATGCTACCTTGTGTGCTTGATCCAGTAAGCATATAATTCAATCTGAGTTTTGAATATAATTACATGGAAAAATCTTATGGAACACGCAACACTTGTTGCCACACGCGACTGCAACAAAGCAATTTTAATTTTTTTCTGTCATTCTCTATTAATCTCAATTTGTTGGAACAATTTTGCTTTTATTTGGAGGGAAAAAGTGGATGGGGCCAAATAGAGGTAAACATTATGATATAAATATTATCATTATGTAACACCCAGTGGGTTGCAATCTTCTGGACAACCTTCTTCTAGTGGAAAAAAAAAACTACACAATACTTACGTGTTTTTAGCATCTCCCTGATTAAAGCACAGCTGTCCTACCAAGGCTGCTTGCTGGTCACCAAGACACTATAAACCAGTTGTGCTGTTTTAGTTATAACAGCAGCTTAAACAATTTTATAATTTGTCATTTTAACACATTTTCTTTATTCTCTCCGGCAGAACTTGGCTCTTAATAAGCTTTGAAGGGTCCCTTTAATGATATTCTGAACTCTCAATTTTACTTTTTATTTGTTTTCTTTGTACACTGATCACGACTATATCCCCTAGTTAACCATTTAATTGTTAACAGCTTACTATTCTCATTAACCATCTACAGACCACAAGGTTAAACTCGTACCAAGGAGAAAGTACATCTCCATCATTTTTCAATACCATGTAAAAAAACATGATTATGATTAATGATATAACATACCCCCGATATTGGCACTCCAAGGAGAGGACCTTCCACCTGAAAATTAATACAAAGAAATAATACTAGGTGAGCTGGTTGTCAAAGTGCTCAGACTATGCCAAGGAATGTTGGCATTCTTGTTAAGATCAGTCACCATTCCTTATAAAGTAGATACGTCAGTTAACAAATCCAGTATTATTGGTTTCAACTCCAGATCTTATGAGCTGTAGTGAGGCGTGTCAGAACAAAACTTACAAATGATTATAACTTTCAACATCTTTCCTTAAGAGGGCCACTTTCTTGAATGGACACTCACTCACTAAAATAACTTTTTTCTACGAAGAGTTGGTCTTGACTTACTTTGCCACTTTTTCCAAAGTTTTTGCCCAGTTTATTGTCTCATAAGTTCAGGGTCTAATAGCTTATGGACAAGCTCAGCTTATAGCTAAACAAGAGGCTCCAGGTAGCCCATACTCATGCGCAGAAGGCTACAAGTTGTATAAAATAGGTACGCAAGGTGTACATGTCAGACAAGCAATTTGAAAACTCTGTCACTCCCGACTCCCCTTGGTCGATTTTCGCTTATCATGTGACATAAACACTGAACTTTGATTGCTGTGTGTTTTTGAGCGAGCGGGTTTTTGTCGGAGGAGTTTATTATAAAGTTATTGTGCCATTCCTTTAGAAGCAAACAGTTCGGTAAGTTAGATTTCGCTTTGGCTATTCAAAGCAAAACATTTGGACCCTAATACCTTTGTTTTGTAACTTTCAGAAAACCTCACATATGTATATAAGCTTACACGCGTAAGCTTTTGATGATTTTGATGGAAGCAAAGAGTTTC
>Ga0126343_10001103_pt1:0-10000 | contig 12056 bp, 8 predicted proteins | sample Cyp2metagenome_FD_92531 | JGI IMG/M metagenome (GOLD analysis project Ga0126343, IMG submission 92531) | Coral microbial communities from Lord Howe Island, Old Settlement Bay, Australia - Cyphastrea 2 metagenome | ecosystem: Host-associated > Invertebrates > Cnidaria > Coral ... | reverse complement strand
TGCTCTGCTTTGCTCTGCTCTGCTCTGCAGTGCAGTCTGCTTTGCTCTACTCTGCTCTACTCTGCTCTGCTCTGCTCTGCTCTGCTCTAATCTGCTCTGCTCTGCTCTGCTCTGCGCTGCTCTGCTCTGCTCTGTAGTGCAGCCTGCTTTGCTCTACTCTGCTCTGCTCTGCTCTGCTCTGCTCTGCTCCGCTCTGCTCTGCTCTGCTCTGCGCTGCTCTGCTCTGCTGTGCTATGCTGTGCTCTGCTCTGCTCTGCAGTCTGCTCTGCTGATGCTCTGCTCTGCTCTGCAGTCTGCTCTGCTCTGCAGTCTGCTATGCTCTGCTCTGCTCTGCTCTGCAGTCTGCTCTGCTCTGCTCTGCTCTGCTCTGCTCTGCTCTGCAGTCTGCTCTGCTCAGCAGTCTGCTCTGCTCTGCTCTGCTCTGCTCTGCTCTGCTCTAGCGCGGATGCATATCTTGTACCTTTCCTTAATTGCATACTATTTAACTAGTCTCTTGATAATGGAGTCACGATGACCCCGAAACGTTGAGAAATAAAAAATCTTTCCAGGTTTTTTAGTTGAGAAATGCTGCGTCTTTTAAGTGATAGTTAAGATCTAACATTTTCGAAGTTTACTGATTTAACTGGAATGAAATACCAACTGGTACCTCATAAGTCGCTGAAATCCGACTAACCAATAACTGAGACTCCGGGACCAACCTCCATACCCACTATACCACCCGGTGCCTTTGAATATCTGAAGCCCCGTCCACACGTATTCGGATATTTTCGCATCCGCAACTTTTTCTTTCCAGATACGGCTACCCTCCACACGCATCCGGCGAATTCGACAGCGAACCCGGAAAAATATAAATCCGCTCTCCAGCGTGGAAAAAAATAAATCTGCAACGAATCCGATGACGTGTGGACAGGTGAATCCGGATATTTTCGAATCCGAAGACGTAAAAAGCGTGTCTAGTCTCTCACCGAACAATAAACCAATATGGCGGTTAACTTGAAAGCACGTGTCGGGCGAACAGAACAAATTTCCCGCCACGATCTCGCTCTACGGCGCATGCTCTGAAGACATTTTAGTGCAGAGGAGCCTTGGGTACTAGAGTGAATCTGGATACCATCGGATGCATGTGGACGGGCGAATTCGATTTGAATACGCTACGTGTGGACTGGAAAATTTTTGAATCCGGGAAGAACAATTTGCGGATTCAAGAATATCCGGATACGTGTGGACGGGGCCTAAGACACCATACTGATTTATTGCCATGACTCATGTAAAGGAATCAACGTAAGATCGGCATTATTCTGCACTTACTTGAAGAGCCTCTTCAAAAAGCTATGCTCCATTTGTGATGAGCGAATTATTTCGAGTCCCGCAACTGTCTCTGAAATGTGTGAGTAAACTGGGCTGCATGTAATGGCTTCCAACCTCTTAATCTCTCTGGAAGACTTCAGATAATATCGGCCGTAATAAAGCGCAATTAAAACAATAGGAATAGCAACGAAAATAAGCCAAACGTTTGCTGCCACAGGAAGTATGACTGTGCTTATTGAAAATAAACAAACATCCACTGCAAGCAAGAACTGGGGAGGCAGGACATCGTCCATATTGCCAATGTCTTTGGAGAAGCGATTTAAAATGCGTCCAACAGGAGTTTTGTCAAAATAGAGCACCGGTGACTTAATAACAGACCATACCATTTTGTTGTGGAGGATTTCGGAGGCTTTAACAAGCGTTGAATAAAATAGAAACGCGGCAGTCATGTTGGCCAGAAAATGTGATCCGACAAAACAGCCATAAATACCTAACGTCTGAGACGATTGTTGCTCTTCGCGATCCATCCCCGACACTTGAGACAACCACCAGTAAGAGGCAACGAGTAACCCTAAAACAAAGGACAGAAGAATGTTTTGTTCCCTTTCAAATTTAATTCGGTGTATACAACACAAATGGCTCGCTCTCGTTATTGACGCAACAGGTTAGAAGCATAGTAAAGGACTTAATCATCAGTTGACTACCATTTTAGGGCCTGTTTACAAGGAGAGAGGGTTATACTAACAAGCGGGTAACCTTTGCACTAACATTTTCCTCTTTCTTTTCTTTGTCTTGTTTACAAGGCAGCTAGGGGTAGCCGTCCAGGTAGGCCTGTGGTTAGCCTATCTGCATGTTAGGGTTTCCCTGGCAGGAGGTTAACTTTTTCCCTGGTAGACACTCCATGTATGGTTAACCCGCTTACCAGGGGCTAACTTTTCCAGACCCTTCAAGTATATCCGCGCATTAAGTTGTCCCGGGTGGTACGATTGCCTACGATTACCGGGTTGTACGAGTACCCTACCCGTGAAATTTTGCTTGTAAACCCGGGCTATAATTTGCCCTCCAGCTCGAGTGAACCCGCTTGCAAGGGTAACCCTCCCTCCTTTTAAACAGGCTTTTAACCTTCACATCAAATAAGTATGTATAAGTATGTATATGTATGTATTGACAGAATCTCAAAATCAAAACAATCGGGAACTTTTCATTATGCTGAGGGAACTCGTGGAGACAGAAACACGCTAAACTATCCATCAAATCCCTGTCGATTGTGTGTCTCGCGAGTTACTGATCCTAAACTCGGTAATAGTAGCATTTGAACCTATTTCCACATAACCAAATGTTTTTTAAAACTATACTAGCTATGTCCTGTGAAGGTTAAGTCTGCATTCGGGCCCAAGTGGCCCATCAGCCCGGCGCTTATCTCCGGTTTCTGTGGCATGAAGCGAATAGGAGTATTTCTACTCCCCCCTGGATTGGATGCCAGTCCACTGCAGGGTTACCCCCAGCATTAAATTCGCCGGTACCCATTTATAAATCTGGGTGGAGAGAGGCACTGTGAGAGTTAAGTGTCTTGCCTAAGAACACAACACAGTGTCCCCGCCAGGGCTCGGACCCGGACCGCTCGATCCAGAGACGAGCATACTAACCATGAGGCCACCGCGCCTCCCATACGTCCTGTGAAAGACTTCGTAAAATGTCTCTAAATTTTCTTACCTTTCACGCCAAGAACAAAGAGGAAAAGAAAGAAGACTACAGGAGCTGCCAGCGATGTCCGGAAGAAGTTCCAGTAGAGCTTCCAAGTAATGGAGCCAGTACTTCTATCTTCTTCCTCTTCCTTCAAGTCCTCCATGCCGTTACCATGGAATTGATCCTGAAAATGACGAGGTTGTGCTACGAATTCCACTCCCGAAGCGACACTCTCGATTTCAGAAAATTTTAAAGATCTCGAGTTATGAAGGCAAACTCTTTCACTTATTTGAGCTCCTTCGCTGAGCACAATGATGCTATCTAAATTTGTTAGATAGTCCAGTTGGTGCGTAACGAAAACACGAGCTCGACCTGAAAGAAATCCGCAAATGCATCGATCAAAGAGATGCTTTCCAACTTTGGCGTCCACGGCACTGAGAGGATCATCCAACAAGTAGATGTCGGCTTCCGAGTATAACGCGCGTGCTAAACCTACGCGAACCCGCTGACCTCCACTCAAACTAACGCCGCGGTGTCCTATCTCAGTTAAATCTCCCTGTGGGAAGTTGTGTAAGTCTGTTTGCATGCAGCAAACCTCCACAATTTCTTGATAGCGTTTCGGTTCAAAAGATCTTCCAAACAAGATGTTCTCTCTTATAGTACCTGAGAATACCCAGGGCATTTGAGAAAGATACGCAATTCTTCCATTAACTGTTACTCGCCCACTTAAAGAGGGCAGCTCTCCAAGAATAGCCATCAAGAGAGACGACTTTCCACTTCCCACTGGTCCAGTTATGGCAAGCATTTGTCCTCTGCTCACAGAAAACGAAATGTCTCTTAAAGCTTTCCTGTCCTCGTGCCTATCCCAAGAAGCCGAAACACCCACTAGAGATAGAGCATTATTATCTGTATCAGACAAAGTCCTTTTTCTCAAAACGTACAGCAAATTAGGATCTCCGACTTTAAAGCTTTCTAGTCTGACAATTCCTGTTCCATATCGACTTGCCTTTAAGTTGACACTAAAGCAGCCATTAGGACCATGTTGTTTACCAAATGTGATGCCTCCGTCGAGCTGAGCAGGTAATATACCATATTCGCTAGTCATGAATTGCTCGATGCGGCTCATAGCGATATAGCCTTCAGCAACGTAGTGCAAAGTGCAAGCCATCTGGACAGAAATGCAAAAATTTATCACGTTAAGGCTGGATAAGATTGTAAACGTTTTAAAGGCAGTAACGTGTTCGCCAGTTGAGATCAAGATAGCAACAGATATGAAGCCAGCGAGAGGTGCACAGGTGTAAATTAGAGAATATAGGCTGGAAATAAGGAGTCCACGTAATCTGATGAACCACATCTCTTTCCTGGTTTTTGTTGAAGAGAAAAAGATAACACAGTATTAGAAACGCGTAGCCGTGTAGTAACGTAAACAATTCATCTGTTTTGAGTACCCAAGGATTATATATCCCCCCGGTCGGGTCCCGGGCCCCACCGGGTATATATCAGAAGAAGCAAATCCCATTACAACTGACAATCAAGCTGAACATATGAGGACATATAATGGATTCCCACAGCGGAAAAAGCACTTAATAAACTAATAAGGTCAGAAGCCTACGGCACATTACTGGAGCTACCGACAAATCAATCAAAGCGCTCTTTGAGCAAACTCGTGAATTGAACAGGTGAATGAAATTATGTAAAGGACTGCACTTAAGTGCCAGTGACCTCCAAAATTGTATTGCGCTTTTCTAAATCGTCTTAGTTTCTTCATTACTACTGCGAAAAATATCTTTGTAGCTATTTCATTAATTTGCTATGAGTTTTCAAAGTTTGTGAGATATGCATTTTTATATCAACGAATGAAACGGACATTTAACACACGATTAATCTGAGTTATTTGAGCTTGCTGTCACAAGATGCCATGAACCCTTCCCGACTTTCTCCCGGTCACTCGCACTTACGCAACACGCTGTCCTGGCGATGTCAAACTTATATATGCTCCTGCAATACAGCGGAGTTACAACTTCCACTGAATTCCAATTCATAAATAAAAGTGAAAGATGATCGACCGACGGCTGATTTGCATAATCTGATCACCCAGTACAACTCGAGACATGCGCTCGGAATTGACGAGCTTGAAATTGGATTGATTGGCGACTAATTCGAGGAGGAAATGATCTATAAATAGCCTTCCCCAAACTGAGAGCAGAGACCTACTAAAAACACATTTTTGATTATTGACTATTAATACGCACCTAGCTCGACGATTTTTATTCGCTTAAGTGAAACTGCTTGTTATTTGGAACACTTCTGCTAAAAAATGTTTTTATCTGGTGGTTTAATCCCCGATTTCTATACCCTTTAAAGTAGCGACCACATTTAGGGAGTCTAGGGTGGGGCATGCTGATGACGCCACAAGTCTTATGCAACAACTCCGAATAACCAATGTTAACTTTGATAAAAGTTTGTTGTGAGATTCGTGGGATAAGCGAAAGGGATGTTACACGTTTAAATTTCACTGAATGTTTGTCGAGCTGTAGTCAGTTTCCAAACCCTTTAAAAAAAGCTGTGCGTGTCCAAAGTAGTTCTTATGCGATTCTGAACGATTCAACTTTGATTTTTAACTGAATTGAAAGAGAAATGAACTTTCGTTTCGTACAGCTGCGACTTTTATTTCTCAAAGCAGTCGTGACGCTTCTGACTGATCACACAATTTTGTTGGCTATGTTATAAATAGTGCGAGATTGAAAGGTTGAGATTGTCGATAGCATATCAACAAGTTAAGGGTTTTCTTGAAGCAGATTATTTGAAGAGAGCATTTTGTAGAGAGATAAACAAATCCCAGTGTGAGTTGCGAGAGCGCACATGTACAATTTGACAATTCCTTATCGTAAAAAACAAATTGATGTTAGTTTTTAATGCGTCTGTCCTGTTATTGACAATGACTTTTATCACAACACTATCAAAGTAGTTTGCGGATCCACTTGGCTATTGCCTCTTGGATACACAGCTACTTTGACAATGTTATGACGAAATTCATGATCAGTACCGGACAGACGCATGAAAAGCTGACGTCAATTTGTTAATTGCACCCGATTCCACTGTATAGGGGTTGAACTAAGGCGGGCGCCAAAGTTCATTTCCTATAGAGGGCGGGAAGAAAGGAGTGTTCAGGGACTAGAAGGAAATAACGAGACTAGAGGAATTCAACCTTTCTGGGTAGACGTGTCAATGGCTCATGGACCTGGGGCGCAATCCATTCAACCAAAATTTCCGGGCTGAGGTTCGAAAATTTCTTGGTGTCGAATGGATCGCGACAGCTCCGAAAGGTCTCGTTCCATTCCACTCGCAAAACGAGTTTCCCGCTCATTTACAGCACTGTAAAATGAAGGATGTTGGATCGCTGTGGCTCGTATTAAGCTAGATGACGATTTCCAGGATTTCGACGGTGATATCAATGATATTGTGTGAGCTGCTTCATTCATATTAGTTTAACTAGTATAACGGGTTATTTTGAGCATACCGTTCCCAGATATTTGCCTTATAACTTCAAACACCACGTTCGAATCGAATGACGAAAAGAACATTCCAAATTCTCTCGGGAAATAAATCGTCTTTAAAGAGCCGTCAGCAGCCAAAACAGACACTTTGCTTGAGAAGCATGCTACAGACCTGTAGTAACTGTACATGGATGTACGAGTAACACCGATACATCGGCTGTTGACAATCCATTAAAGTGCAGTGATAAGTATTTTCCTCCATTTTGTACACGGAAGATACCGAACAGCGAGGTCCTGGGATTGAGAATTGGTCGAAATGGTCAAATGGAACGGTCCATTTCGATCGGACCGGTCCAACCGAGAAAAGTGGTCCACCTCGAAAGGTAGACCACTTTTTTCGAAACTTTTCCGGTTGGACCGAATCGATCCATTCAGTTTTAGACCGAAATTTCCGGAAATGTTGGTTGAATGGATCGCGCCCCCATTCTCAGTTAATCTGGGCCTTGGAACAAATTTGCAGCGTTTTTGGTGCTAGTTTCGACATTTCTCTGGGATATAGGAAACAAGGATTTGACAGCATCAATACTTCTTCGCGGAAGTATTTTGAATGACAAATAGATTTCATTCAAATTAAAAAACGTTTGGGATTAGGTGCAAGTTCAAACACAAGTTTGTCTAAGTCAATTAATAAGTCACTCCGGGTCATACCTCCGTAATTGCTTGATCGTTTCTGCAAAGTTCATCTCCCATGCGTAGATTTTAACAGCTCGAATACCAGATAGAATCTCATTCATGACTTCTAGTCTCTTGTCTGTGGCTGCTGCACTTTTAATCCGTAGATGTTTAGTCTGATGCGAGGCGACGGTGATGTAAACGATAGTTATTACATAAAAGGCAACTCCAGCAAGAGCACGCCATCCAGTAAGGAGCCAAAGAATAATACACGAAGCCAAAACCTCCAGTGGGGAAAGAGAAATAGGAATATCGCCCATAGAACCTTTTCCAACTTCTGCGCGTCGTTTGACACAAGGTTGATGGTCTTTCCCGTGAGAATCTTCTGAATATCACTGCGATTAAGCTCTCTCAGAATCTGCAAAGACAGTAACGGCCAAGGGACTCATCGGAGACCTTTCTGCTTGGCAAACTCGTTGGGGCATCACGCATAAAGCCCCGTTCGCTAACAAATTGATGACAGCATTCTCTCCCTATATCGCATAAAGGCCGAGACACACGATGCGACAAATCGCTGCGACACGTTGCCGCTACAGGTTGCTGCAACAAATCTCCTCGTGTGACATGTGAAAATACTGTAACTGGGACAGAATTTTGTCGCTGCGATCTGTCGCACGAATTCAAACTGGTTTGAATTCGTGCGATATATCGCAGTGAAAAAATAAGCGCAAGCAGCCTTGTCGCAGCGTGTGTGTGCATCTGCGACAAGTCGCTGCGACAGAATTTAAATCAACCAATGAGGGAGCATCATTAAGTTTCCAGCCATGTTAAATTTCAACTAGTTTACATTTCCTCTCTTCCAAAATCGATTGCGTGCACCGAACACTTGTCTTATGGCAGCGACTTCTCGCAGCAGTAGTGCAGACGAGGCGACTTGTCGCCGCGATGTGTTAGAGCGATTTGTCGCATCGTGTGTCTCGGCCTCAAAAGGATTCCCGACCGCACAAATTCACGAGTGAAAATTGAAAAATAAAGTCTACAGGGCGCGATGCCCAACGAGTTTGCCAAGCAGAGAGGTCTCTGATATGTCCCTTTGCTGGCGAAAGACCTGCGTGGGACTAACCACGAACAATGTATTATAACAAAGAATTTGTAAAACTGATTTTGTCAACACTTGAAGACAAACATTTCCTCCCCAACAAGTCAATCAATAATAAGTGTAATCCAGCGCAATAACCGTCTATAAACACTTACTTTTTTGTACACGAGGCCAATGCTTGCTACTTTCAGTTGCGTTCCCCAAATTTCTGACAATGCAATGAAATGACTTTTAGAAAGGCCTTTCATGAATGCCAACAATATCATTCCAGCAACCAACACGAAGGAGAAAACAGAATAATTTCGTTGCGATTCATTTTCGAGATCCGAGAGGAAAAGCCAAAGTAACAGGGGCAGAAAGACGACAGACAGAGCGCGAAGTGATTTTAAGATTAACATGACTGTGTACTGCTTCCATGAAAACATCCGGGAAAATGCTTTCCACAGGCGAGGTTGACAACCTGTAAGTCGACTTCTGGTAATTTCTTGTTGCCATAACTCCTCTATCTTATTTACAAGATGCTCCATGCTGTCTTGCTTGCGAACAGCAAAAATATCTTCCTTTCCGAGGGGCCTTTGGCTGCCTTGTCTAAGAACAGTGTTCATCCAATGTAATGTTAGACAGGAAAGCCAGTTGGCCGAGTCATAAGGATGTGGAGTTACTGAGGTCAGACAACTTTGTTCCTTCTGCTCCATGTTACGTCCTTTCCTTCCATGAAGAAAACATGCAAAATTTGGTTGAAGCAACAAGGGCAAAGGACATGATTCAAACGCAAAACATGTTGTTCCGGACGATTTCACGTATTTTTAAGACGACAAAAACGGTTAACTTTCGAGACGATTTATTCTAAACAAACGACAACAACATGATCCGACACAAGTCAAAAACGGTACGAAGGTCAGTCCATCACGTGTAACGCAATGTGTCACGTGTCGAGTTTTGGCGCGAACACATGTACTTGCGGTGTCCTTTGGTAAATCTTGCAACTCTCACACTACATTGACGAGTGATACTGAGTTGACGAGAGTGCAGCCCGAGTCAACTATCAGGCGTAGAAATCAACAGCGACGGACGCTGCTGCGCTACTCACTATCTACTTAACAATATTAGTATAAATTTACAATGGTCTATTGTGAATCTGTGAATTTGATCGGCTCTTCCACTATTTTATATCTGCCGATAGACAACAGTTGTGAATAGATAATTGGGTTTTATCAACTGGGTTGATAATGTGAATTAGCCACCGTACAGAGATTCGAAAGCTGGCGTTTCGAGCGGTAGCCTTTCGTCGGAGCGAATCAAGGAGTTATGGGTTGTGTGTGGTTTATATACAGAAATATGGAGCTACGCTATTGGTTGGTGCCTGGTAACGTGAAAAACAACTGAATGGCAGTCTGTGGCGTTTCCCTTCATCAAGGAAACACGGAAAGCCGCAAAACTTTAGAGCAAAATTTATTTTTCAAATCGGCACTCTTAATCCTAACGGTATTAACGAACGCTTTTCATTCAACTAATTTATTCAGTTGTTTTTCACGTTACCAGGCACCAACCAATTTCTGTATATAAACCACACACAACCCATAATTCCTTGATTCGCTCCGACGAAGGGCTAACGAAATTTTCTCCGATTCTTATTGGTTTAAATTGATCACGTGACGCGATAGTGTTCGTCCGCGGAGAGACACTATCAGCCCATAGTGCCCGTCCGCGGAAAATACCCGGATGGATAGTAGTCGTC
>Ga0126343_10001102_pt1 | contig 12058 bp, 2 predicted proteins | sample Cyp2metagenome_FD_92531 | JGI IMG/M metagenome (GOLD analysis project Ga0126343, IMG submission 92531) | Coral microbial communities from Lord Howe Island, Old Settlement Bay, Australia - Cyphastrea 2 metagenome | ecosystem: Host-associated > Invertebrates > Cnidaria > Coral ... | reverse complement strand
TGAAAAGCAGGTGACTTTGCAGAAGCTATGCATTAAAAATTTAAATAAATATGACAGAAGCCGGCGTTTTGTTTTTCTGATATGATATTGTCCGGGTAATAATCTTTGTCTGACGACAAAGACCCTAATTATAACTAAATAGATTATAATTAAAACTGGTGCTTTCTTTTGCAGTCAAGTGACTGGTACCTCAAGAGGAAATTTTCGAGAAGAACTTTCTGTTGAAACGGTTAGTATCGGGTTTGTATGAATGTCACAGTCTTTGTCCTTTATTCAGTAACATTTTCATCTTGTTAATACCACCGTCGTTTTATCTCACCGATTTCTATCAGTCCGATATTCTAAAAACATAATTGGTCTTTTTAAACTGACACGAGGGATGGGTTCTTTGCTGAATGGTTTCAAGCAAAAAGATTTGGATTAAACTTCCGTTGTCTAGTTCCCAAGTCTCAAAATTTAGCCGAGGCCAGTCGTTTTCGGGTCTGGCTTGTTTGCTTCGAGCCGTTCGTCTTGCATATTTCACCGAAGTCAATTGACCGTGAGGACCTGGGCGAAAGCAGCAGAGGGACTAGGCAAAAAACTCCTCTATAAGTCGAGCTACGAAAGCCGAGCTCGGTGCGAGAAAAAATGTCCGCGATTCTCAAGAGCTCGAGGTAGAGAAGCGCAGGAAAAACTGCTCTAATCGTAAAGAACTTCATTGTGAGAAAATCTAGGTTTTGACTAACCTGAATCAGTTTGGAATTATTTTAGCCAGGATAACATCATTGGGAGCATGTAACTCCCATTACTATTCCTGTCACAGCATTTTTACAGTCCGGTCTATTTTTAGGCTTCTTTTCCCGCGAAATAGGTCAGTTCCGGTCTGATGTGAGTGCGCATCGTGTATCGGTAAGGGAAACAATCGCTTACCTCACATCAGAAGCCCGTCACTTCTTCCGGTAAAAATGATGACGTCAGTTAAAAACTAAGACCGTGCTTGTGAATGGGCACTGAGGTTACTGCGGGGTCTGATTTCGCGGTAGATTCAAACTAAAAATAGATCGGTCTATGAAAACGCGGTAAAAGGAATGGGGTAATTAAACTCTCCTTGGGATGGGCTCCTGATCTAGCTAGAGGTCCGCTTAGGTTGCCTTTTCAAGTTCCTCTGTTTGACGCGCTATGCTTAAATACAAAGGAGGCATTCACACAGTAACTTGACGTGCTGAAATAAAATCGATTATTTGATCTTTGATTTGCTGATAACTGCATACCGTTCGTCTTATACAAGCATAAAAAAACCTGACAAAAAAATTGTCCTCTCTCCACAGACAGACGAGGTATTACGTCGAACAGCAATACGAACAAAGCGCATAGCTTAGAGATGTTTTCTCTATCTGAGTGCATAGCCTGGATGACCATAGACTTAACCTTGTCGGTTGCTATTGTAGCATGCAACCTCTGTACCATGATTGTTTTTACAAAAAGCCGTAATCTCCGCAAGCGCAGTACGTACCTGTTGATAAATTTGGCATTTGTGGATATGTTGGTTGGACTATTTTCTGTGTATGTTCTGTTCTATATGGTTGGAACAAGCTGTAACGTATGGAAGAGACATTCAATTGACGTTTGGGCCATTAATACAATATATATGCTTTTACTTTCGTTCTCTAATGCTTCTTTAACGAACATTGCTACTATTGCTTTAGAACGGGCGCACGCGACGTTATTTCCATTTCGACATCGTGTGCTAAAAATATGGGTGTATGGATTAACAATTGCCATTGTTTGGGTTACATCAGCTTTGGTATCAGTTAGTTCTGTTCTTCTTGGACGATACGACAGAATTTTTCTTTACTTAAGGATTACATTTTGCTCGATTTACCTTTTGATCATTTGTGTTTCTTACACGTCCATTGTCATTAAAGTTCGCTTTGGACTGCAGCCTCAACACCATGGTGCAACCAGTAGAGAAAGAAAACTGACCATGACGTTGTTGATTGTCACTGTTGTATCTCTTCTGTTGTATCTGCCATATGTTCTATTGGCTTTTATCGTTTCTAGTTTTGAACCTACATTATGGCGTTCATTGCCCGGTTCAGTAGATCATGCCATATTTGTTTTATTTTATGCAAACTCTCTTGTAAATCCTATATTATACGCTATCCGTCTGCCAGAATACAGATCAACCGTGCGTGCTCTCTTTCGCAAACAACCTCGTCGACAAAGACAAGTTGCAATTTTACCTCTCCGTGACGTGTAATGCCAAGGCTTTGTATTTTAAAATCATAATTAACTGAAACCTTAAATGATTACTATAAGGCAAAGAAAGTTAGTAAGAAAGTTTGGCTTTAAACAAAGAAAACACTCAAGTTTAAGCAATGTCAAGTCCTCACTAAAATACCAAATCTGTGCAGAACGTCTCTGCATGACTCGGCTAAGAGCTGTTTGGTTAAGTTAATGAACATGTCACTTTTGATAATTTTAAGAGTTTTAGTTTATATTAAACACGAGCTGAATGAAAAACTGGTAATTATTAGCTGGTGTTCAGTCGCCGTTCGTATTAGTAAATCTAACCAGTAGAACTCTACTAGTGTACTGATGATTTAAAAATAAAAAAATAAAAAAAATTAAATACTGATGCAAATGCTGTAATCTGATTGGCTGAGCCATTGAACACTATTTAACTATTAGACCCGTAGCCCGGCTACGGGCCAATAGCCTTGAGGGCGAAGGGTCTAATTGTTTTAGTCTCACCCAGCTAGTCGGACAGAAAAGGCAATAATAAAGCTAGTAAATGAAAGTTGAAAAAATACTTATTTGGGAATTAAACAAACGAAAGAGTCACGCTCGATTGCGCCAATTTCGCTGCTCAATGACTATTGCTAATAGTCATCTAGTAGCGCAGCCAATCAAAATCACAGCAGGATTTGTATTAGTCCACTAGTTGGGTGATACTAACAGCCATTAGTTTTCAGTGGCTGGAAGGCTTCTAGGAAATGGTGAAGTTTTTTTCGTGTTTCCAAAGTTTTGGAGGAAAATTTTGATTCAAACGGATAATAAAATTCCTGAGAAGTCTAAACGAAGGACATTAACGGTTTCTTGACTTCTGAGAAAGTTAACATTATTGAAAACTTATGCGTGCGCGAGCACAACTTCAATTTTAAATGACAATTCAATCGAAGCGATCTTTTTAGGGTGGCTCGAAATAGTTTTCAGCACTTATATATTTTGATGGGTCGTTACGGCCACTCCTTATCACTTGATGCTGCAGACATGGTATCAAAAAACTGCCCAACCATTGGTGAGCACGTTATTACCATTTTCGTGACAAAAATAGGTTACCATAGCGACAGTATGACCTCCTAAAAACACCCTTAATTACAGCTTTAGGAGCTTATAATTCAAAAACGGCACGGTGAATTTTTTTTTATATTATCAACATTTGATAAGCATGGTAAGACGCAACTTTTGGCAAAGTTTAACGAATTTCTGTAGGTGGGGTTTATAGCCGCCTTAAATTTGCGAAAATTTAAGGTGGCTCTTTAAACTTCTTAAAATTTCACCTAACTTCAAGAAAAATCCCCCTGAATAAAATGGCAGAACCCAGAACCTTTTCCTGTACATTCAACCTTTGAATGGGGCTGTAATACATTTTAAATGTACATAATTTAAACTTGATAGATATGTAACGGCATACTTATCTCCATTTTACGTCTTTGATTTTGTTTATAGCTTTATGGCTTTAAATGATAAGACGAATAAAGATTTGCTGATGTTACACTTTTTTTTCAATTGTGTATGGAACTTTTTACTAACAACGTCGGTTTGCAACTTCCTTTTCCCAGTTTTAACAAAAATTACCATGCGTGACCTAGCTCAATGGTCTCTCAGTGACATAAACATCGCAAGATGTTGAGCATGAACTGAATAAAATACTTAACAATGGGATTATGCATTGGCCGCGTGCATCATCGAGGAAATACACAGGCTGATTGATTCAAAAACGTGTTTCATTTAACAATTAGATTATAAGTTCGAGTTTTCTATCGCTTGATAGTTGCTGAGGAGTGCAGCCTGGGTCAAGTATCACACAAAGAAATCGAGAGCGAATAATCGAATTGTTTTAGTAGAAATCTACTGGTCGTTCAAAACTTTATGGTAATATATGACGTCAGTATGGAGTCTAGAAGATTTCTTGTTGGGAACTGCATGTGCATACTTATCTGGAATGTGATTTATAAACATCAGAAGTATTTCTACATATCACCCGCGCAATGACGTCATACTTTCCCATCAAGCTTTGCAAAAACAAACATGGCCGCGCGGGAAACCCGAGATGCTAAACTAGAAGGACCAAAACGCCAAGCATTCAAACGGGCAATGAATTATCACCTCCATTGCTGAAACCATTTAACACGAACACCAAATGGTAATTTTGAACCAGAAGCGTTTTCAGCCAAGATTTTCTTTCATTGATAGGGTTTGTTTATATATTTATTTCAAAAAGGAAACAACATTTTTTATTCTGTAAAGCAAGTTTCGACATTCCTATGTCATCTTCAGTTGCAGATGCTCGACGGTTGCACATTTTTATTTATTTCGCTTCCGTAAAGATAGTAATGGGCGCCTTCGAGTTACATACCTGTTAACCTGTCCACTAAAGACCAGATTCGGAGCAGTTCCCGTCAGTGTAGCCGTGCCGCCAATATTTGCAGCGTACGCAACAGCTAACATCATTGCCTTACACAGTCTGTTGTAGTACAAATTTTCTGCTGCCTGCAGATTTTAAACAAAACAAAAGCTCGCAAAATGGGTTTATCAGACACTCCTACATATACATAAGCAACAACTGCGAGGCAAAGAAATGACGGTAAATATTGAGCTTGTTAATCTAATTTTCAAATTATGGAGCTTAGCTTGCACTAGTCTTTCAAGACACATCAATTAATCAGCAAATTAAAACGAGAAATTAGAATTAACCTTTCTTTTTTCCTAACTTGTTGGGCAAGTTTGGTGAATAATGGTCCTGTTGTCCTTCATTTGTGGACTAGTACAAGTGCATGATTTCAAAATCAAAGCTTCCATAGAATCTTGATTTTCACACGCATTTAAGAGTTCTAGAATTTTTGCCGCTAGGAAATAGCCTTTATTGTGGGCGCCATGTTTCTCGCGACGCCCTATATTTTTTCACGTACAAGCAACTACTTTATAGCCGGAGATTGTTAGTGAAGTTACACCGCTACCGTGCTAGGATCGAAGGATTTAAGTTACGGCCGCTCTCTCAAGTGTATTCCGCTATATCTGTGCTGTATTTTGGTGCGAGTTCGTCAACCAAAGTACGTAAGTTTTCATTTGTTATAATTTTTTGCTAAGTCGCGAATTGTTAGTCTTTTCTTTGTCACGAACCTTACTATCAAGTTACTTTATAAGTCCAATTGTTTATATGATTACCAAATTGTGATTCCTTTCCGCTATATTTAGTTACTTTACGACATAGCTGTTAAGACGGATTTCGCTCAAAGTTCGAGCAATAAGTGCAAAAATTATTCACTAAAAATCTACTCACAGCACATTAACTTTTTGAATACTATTTAAAACTTCTCAGTGTAGTTCATTTCTCCCGGTCACCCCGCGATGAAAATTCTAAGCATTCTCGAGAAATTTAATGTCAAAACTCGGAGGAATGCTTCATGCCTGTGTTTTCAACTAACGCGAAACGTCCGTTTTAAGTGAAATGTTCAATTTTCTCTCTCGGGGTCAGCTTGAGAGCTTAAACCTCGATAGTATCTTCTCACCTTTATTCAAAATATTACCATGCTATGAGGGTTTTTTGGTAACTTAATTTTTGCCATTATTGCTCGAATATTGTGCCGAAATCATCTTAATATCTTCATTTGCTAAGGCATGTTTTGCTGTCCGGTTTCGGTTTTATTTGCTTCAAGTATCAATTGTTTTGTCTAATATTTTGTTTCACTACTACTTCTACTTTATATCTAACACGTGGAGTTCGAATCACTTAAACGTGCTACCCAGCAGTTGTTCAAAATTTGAGTAAGAAGCAACCTCTTAGAGTCACACACGGTGACCCCCATTTTTTGAAGCATGAATTTCAATTACAAGAGGATATCTACAGTATATCGTGATTTGAGTTAAAGTTCTGCTAAAAAATATTACTGATTTTAATGCTTTAAGGTGGCTCAAAGCAGTTTCCAGCACTGTCCAAGAAGTAGATTTTGATGTGTCATTATTGCCACTCGTTCTCAATTGATGCTACAATTATGGTATCAAAAAACTGCCCAATCATTGGTAAACACGTTGTTACAATTTTCATCATACTATATGTTACCATAGCAACAGTATAGCCTGCTAAAAACACCCTTAATTTTAACTTTAATTATATTTCAAAAACGGCACGGTGAAATTTTTCTTACTATCGAATTTTTATAAGCAGGATAAGATGCAACTTTCTATAAGTAGGATAAGATGCCATTCGAAAATTTAAGGTGGCTCTGAACCCTACGTACAGAATTTTTTTAAACTTTGCCAAAAGTTGCATCTTCTCCTGCTGATCAAAATTCGATAGTAATAAAAAAATTTCACCGAGCCGTTTTTGAAATATAAGCGCTTAAAGCTGGAATGAAGTTTGAGAAATTCTTTAATACCCTTTCTTTAGAAGAGGAATCACCTTAAGATTTCATCAAATGCCTTATTTTTGTGGTGCGTATATTGTATCTTATCGAGCTTGTCAAAAGCTTTTTCCCACAGGAAGCCCATATTAATTGGTGATTCGCGACGGCCTCTCCACAAATATACGGATAAGTTTCCGAGATATTTAGGAGATACGAGTGAATACATGAAATAACATATACGCCTGATCGAGAAAACGCTGTCGGATTAAAAGAATAAACCATGAACGATATCACTTCATGGAATTATGATGGAAACACTGAAGAACTGTATGCGTAATCATAAATATTCAAACACTAAGGCTGCAATTTTCCAAAATGGCACACGCTTGTAACACGGAGGTGCCTGAATCTTCTTCATCTTCTGCTTTTATTGCTGCAAAAAGTTTTAAAAATGCTTCCTGAGAGACTCAAAATCGGTTCATTTAAAAATAACAACAAAGTAAAATAATAAGTGATATTAACAGGATCTCTCGAGATATTTTTGTGGAATTTACTTTTTTTTCTTTTTGAAAATGTCCGGAAATATATTAAGTACATATTACGTGATATTTGTTGAAAGGCCTTGTTGATTCATTACTAATTTCCCATCGCAATATTAATAAATCGTAAAGCAGCTGCCAGGAGACTAGAACAACGAAAATAATAGCAACAAGAAATACTCCATTTTGAAACATTATATTATATTCTCATAACTAACATCAGAGGAAATGTAAAGACACCGACAAGAGAGAATTAAGAAGTGCATCACCCACCTCAATCTCGTTTTCCTCTCTCAGTAAGTTCACGGCAGACGTTCTTTAATTAAAAAAAAATTACTCAAAATTAATTAAATCGGTCTCACTACCTTTACGTGAATCAGTTCTTACCCTAATTTCTGGCAAATGTCACGTAGCCAAAAAATAAAAAAGATGATATTTCATACCATCCAACTTGAAATCAAACACAAAGTCCGCATTGATAATTCACACTTCAAACAATATAGATACAACAGCGTTTTCATTAAAGTATGCTTTCGGAATTACACTTATACAATAGACAAAATACTATGCGGCGGGCAGGCTAGAAACGTTTCCAGTGTTATCAAAACACTGGTCATGTTGTAATTGAGGCTTTGAATTCTATAGCTGGAAGTGTGTTTTCGTTTAAACCTACCGCTTTATATTAGACCTGAAACTTTAGAGTGCTTTCAAATCCGGAACTTGACGGAACTGAGCCGTCACAAATCAAAACTAAGTCCAAACCACAATACTTTTCAAAAAAAGATAAATGAACACTTGAGTCGACTTAAAACAGAAAACATAAATCAACGAATCACTTCACTCCAAAAAAAAAAACAAACAGGAACATTTGGCTGTACAGTGATTCTGGTCCAGCGTTCAATTGTGTTTTGCTTTGACGTGTTTGCTTGTGCGAGATAAACGAGTGGGATCAATTTTGAAACCTGGTAAGCCGGAGTTTGAATTTCTTCCAACGAACTGAAAAAAACGCTGCTAAAAAAAACGAACCATATTTTTGTTTTCTGTAGGTTTTGATCACTCGTGTTGCCTAGACGCCATCTGTAGGAAACATTGGCACAGTTATCTCACAAACACCTGAGGTGAGTAAAGGCCGTCGTTCATAGTTAGATTTTTGAACTTTGACTTCTTGGCGAATTTCATGTTACACGGACAGGGAGGAACGATAGAACTATCTGAAAGTACACTTCGTTACTTACTTTTTATTAGAAAATCGGCATTACCTAGTTGCTTTTGATTTTTCTTTTTTTTTGCCTCTCATAGGTAGAATAAAGTCGCGCTCTTTTTCTGTGTTTCTTTACAGAGAACGCGTCAAGATTTTGATTGAAACGGTTAAATGAGGATGTTCCAAATTGTCATTGATCATGCAAATTGATTTTCTTGTAAAGATTCATGTTTTGTTGCGCATTTGTTCATGGAAGTTCGCTCAATCAAGTTACGCTGCGTTCTACTAGCAACTTTTGGTTCTACCATTTGAAGGTTTGCAAAATGAAAACCTTTGTCTGAATGCATGCTTGCTGGAGAAGTAAATCTTGTCGTTAAACACAGCTAGATAAGAGACTGAACAGTACAGAACACCACTATTCGGTCTGGGGAAGAAAAGATGACCCTTTCCCATTTTGTCCTCACATACAAACGTGTATTTTTAAATTTGAATTACATTACTGCGGCATATATGGAACATTGAATCTCTCAGCCACTCCCTCGATGTGAAAGCAATCAACGTTATCAAGGCTGTAAATGATATGAATAAGAATATTTCGCTAGCAACTTGCGATTGTCGGGTAACCTAAATGAAACCGAAAACACGGCAGTCAAAGAAAGCCAAGCAAATTCACTAGAAACCTGTGGAAATTAAGAACATGAATTTTGTCACGCGCCTTTCTGGATAACCTCTAGGCAGCTATTTCCGCTGAGGGGTTCGTCACGAAAAACAAATTAGATCAAAGCACCGTCTGGTTGTGTCTACACGCACAAAAGCTTCTTCGTACATTACCTAATTAAGTCTAAAAACTCTCAACTAACCCTACCCCACTAGGTCTGCATAGCTTACAAAATATTCCCTAGTAGACTCCGGTTGGGTAAGAAAAATGTCACCACCGATCGGCAAGTCTGAATACAGTTTTGAAACCTCTTTTTGATTGGAAACATAGTAGAAATGAAAAGCAAAAAAGAAAACAGAAAAAATGCAGCGTTTGATATGTTAGCGCATTCAAATTCAGTCAAACGAAAAGAGAATCAACGGACGGTCAAACGCTGCGTCAACGAAAACGGCTTACTTCTCCATTTGATTCACCCTATATCTGTGCAAATTCTGTTAATATTTTCTTACGTCTGGTGTATACCATTATATTATCCTTACCTATTAATCAATTAGATTTTGACCTGGATATTTGACCTGGAGCCTATAATATAATTCTTTTTGCAGAATTCTAATTTATAAAAATTACTCTCCAATTATTTCATTGCAATTTAAGTAGTACTGCACTGCATGCTTTCGCGACAACGTTTAGGGGCTAAGTGAGCTTCAGGTGGATGTGAAGTCACACTAATGAGTTCAAATAACAATTTTGAGCTCTTTGAGCGTCTTAAGGGTGTAGTCTTTTTTTATATCCTCTCGGGAAATGAATTATCTAGTAATATTTCTACACCTTTATCGAAAACTTCGGAGAAAGGAGAAAAAATCTTTATCCCATGCCTCTCTATCAAAGCGAGGCCTTATGCACAGCCATTAACATGGAAATTGTTTAATTTGCATGTGAATAAAATCACCTTTTCATATGAAAGGAAGGGCACCAACACTCGCTTTAATAAAAGAGATTAACGGTAATTGAAAATGGCCTAGTGTACCAGTATACTGTACCATCTGGGATGTGTCGTTTACATGATTTCACATCCTTAGCCGTACCTTTCATCTTTCTTATACTGGAATCCGCCGTCGTTTTCATTCTTCTCCCTGGCGATCACAGGTTCCTGGATGCTGACCGTCTTCCTCTCGTCGTTGTCGTTGTGTTCTTTCATGTAACCAAGATGAAATGCTGCATGTTGAGGAGCAACTTCGTCAATCTGTAGTTATTAGGGAAAGCAAAATTCTTGGTGTATGAGTAAAGTCAATAAATAGCAGGCCAGGCTAAAATGAATTGAGCTTGGGTCGCCACAAACACAACACTACGAATTACTTGTGAACAGCCGACTGGTCTGCTTCCAGCCAATTAGGATTTTTAACCACGTTATGTTCATTGCATTATTTGTTTCCTAATTTCGGTTCCATTGGCCCGGAAAAGCCCCACTGGAAAGCGACCAATTAAGATTTATTATTTCATATAATTTATTAACGGTGCATAAGTCTCATCTCGCGATAATCGCAATTTGATTCTCTATGCACCCTTGTCTCTTTACTTTCAGACCGCACGTGTGCATGTTAACAAAAGCGCCTTTGGCCGACAAAAATGTCACCAGCTTTGTGTAATAACAGAACAAGAGAATTTCCAGCAGTTCGTATAGTGAGAGTAGCTTTGAAAAGAACTGTTGTTGGTGACTGACCTTTGGACAGCCGGTGCGGAAGTTATCACCGAAGTCAAGCAAATAATGTTAGTACAGTCTGGTCTGTTGAATCTGATTCAGTGGTCAGTTAAGCCGTGACCGTATTGGCTTTAATACTCGTCAGTATTAAGTTTGCCAAAGGTCACTGGTCAGTTCCACTAGATTTCGATCCGTCTACAACGTAACAGGTCCTCCAGACGTAAGTCACTAACAACATATTAATACAGGTCTTCTTAAGGCCATGTTACACGAAGCAATTTTTCTTGCAACTTGCAACGCAACGATGACGAATAGAGTGTGTGCGCGTGACGTCATCAAATTCTCAAATCCAAAACTAAAGAGCCACTAAGGGTTTTAACCCCATCAGGCATAAGAGGTACCAAGTTTATACTTGTTTACAACTTTAATACACCTTATTCCAAAATGGCCACCATCAAGTATTCTTTTGTTTTCTTGCAAATTAGCCCCTGTCGCCTCGTTCTTAAACTCTAAATTCAAAAGAATGGTCTACCTTAAGCGAGGCAACAAGGGCTAATTTGCAAGTAAACAAAAGAATATTAAAATGGCGACCATTTTGGAATAAGGTGTACAGCATCCTTCGTTTGGAAACTATCGCCTTTTGAATTTCGAAGTTATGGCGGTGCGTGACATAACGCGAAGATTGCATTTGTCGGAGAATATACACTTGTCTCGTGATTTTTAGCCATTTTAGGAGTTTAAGTATCAGGAAAAGTGCTTTTGTAAATATTTTTTGGTTCGGTTCAGATAATCAGTCGACTAGATAGCCAAAATAAGTTCCAGATGTTTACACTATTTACTGGGCGCTATGTTGGAGGACTAAAGAGGTCCTCCAACATGGCGGCTCCATACTAGGCTATGTAATATTGTGCGGAACATTTCGACGAATATCTCAACTTTGGGACAGCGTACACACCTTAAACTTAGAGCGCTGTCTTCGTTATTTTAACGTCTACAATACCACGATTTTTTGACTTTATCCGATGCATGGTTTTTGATTTTATTTTCTATTGCGTGACAACGCACACACTCTATAACAAACCTTTCAAGTTGCAGAGGGGGTGTCAAACGTTTCCAACTTTTTTCGCAACTTGCAACGCGAACAATAACAAACAAGATGGCGGACGCGCTAAGTCATCGAGAAATGAGCTCTGATGGGCCCATTCTGACAAAATTTAGTTGCAAGTTGCTGAGTAGCCTCCCACGCAGACGTTCTTAGGCTTGTCACGAGTTCCTCCCCACGAACGTCTGCTGAAATGAGCGATCACTTCCGTTCGCTGGCGATTAGCCAATCATAGCTAACTTTCCAATTTC
>Ga0126343_10001101_pt1:10000-12063 | contig 12063 bp, 11 predicted proteins | sample Cyp2metagenome_FD_92531 | JGI IMG/M metagenome (GOLD analysis project Ga0126343, IMG submission 92531) | Coral microbial communities from Lord Howe Island, Old Settlement Bay, Australia - Cyphastrea 2 metagenome | ecosystem: Host-associated > Invertebrates > Cnidaria > Coral ... | reverse complement strand
GTCCAGTAATAGATCACAGAGGACGTCAAAATGTGGTAAGAACATCAGTGACACACTCGGCTATCGCCTCGTGTGCCACTTTTTTGTCCTTACCACATTTTGACGTCATCTGTGATCTATTACAGGACAGATGCACGGCAACATGGAATCTATTTGTTAATTATATTCTTGTCGCACTTTTAAGAGGGTGTGAATGGGATTAACCAACTAGCGACAAAGGGCAAGAAAATATTACTGACTACCGACAAAACGAGAAAAAAATTACCGACTAGCGACAAAAAAATTAACTGAGATTCTAATTTACTGACAACTGACAAAAGTCGAAAATTTACCTGACAGTCGACAAAGTAATGAAATTCTAACCAACAACCGACATGTGGAGCCCTCCATTCAGACCCTCTTTTAACACCAGGCAGAATCTCTGCATCATCGTTGGGATCAGAATTTCTGCATCATTGTTGGAATGCAGAGTTTTTGCATCATTGTTGGGAGGCAGAATTTCTGCATTATTGTTGAGATGCAGAATTTCTGCATCATCGTTGAGATGCAGAATTTCTGCATCATCGTTGGGATGCAGAATTTCTTCATCATCGTTGGGATGCAGAATTTCTGTGTCATCGTTGGATGTAGAATTTCTACATGTTCTTATTAATACAGTGAACTATTTCACATAGGATCTTATAGAATCTCAAGACATTGCAGAATTTCTGCATTATGAGGAAGTTGAGATGCAGAATTTCTGCATAATTCTTGTGCTGTATGTACAGTAGTGATCAAAGCGGAACGAATGTGCAGAATGTCTGCATCCGTCAAATTTGTAAAGCTTTACTTCAAAGTCTGCATCGCAAGCTTGTTGCTGTAGGTCTATCACTATACTTTATTGGAGGCTAAGTTGCAGAAATTCTGCATTAACTGGCTCTTGGTGACTGAGATGTAGAATTTTTGTGAAGTAGCCATCATACTCTATGATGTTAGAAATAAAACACCGAAGTTGTTCTGCATCTTTCGGGCTTTTGGATACTAATACTCTTCCTTTACTGCAGATTTTCAGGCCTAATTCTGCCTCTGTATGTTACTCATAATTTTAACAGACTATTTTTGGAGTGGAATTTTATTCAGAATAAATGTCATTAATTCAAACAACATTTTGAAGTTGTGTTTTCATTGTGTTAAGCGAGAACGACTCTGTAAATCGAACGCCTGCAGTCGAGAATCCTCATGTTGTAACGAAAACTGCGATTTATCAAGTACAGAATTGACCTTTTTGACGGAATTTTGCATTTTGGAAAAACCCATTTTAGTTTGGAACACGTTCCGACCAGTACCACTCTACAACCGCCACTTTATAAGGGGGCGTTGTAGAGAGTGGCCTTTTTGGGGGTGGGGGGAGGGTGTAATGCGAAACCAAGATTCATAATTTGGAGGGAGGGGGAACATTTTTAGTTTTATTAATGCTTGCTCTAACATATTATTACGTAACAAATCTGTTAATTAAAAAAAAAACGAAATTATTAAAACAAAAATTTTAACAAAATAAAGCAACTAAGGTATAGTGAGTATAATTCGCTTTCAGGTGAAACTTCTGTTTGTGTAGATATCATGACTAGTAAACTACACTTGGTGTGAGGCAAATCAATGTTTGCTGTTTGCCCTGATTCTTAATCTCTCTAATGTAAGGAGGAGGGGTGGGCTCAAGTACTTGGAAAGGCTTGAATGCAATTGTAGTTTTAGGTTTTAGTCCGTTGGCAACTTTTGGTGGCATTTAGCGGTCAAGGAGTCCTGTAACTTTGTTTTCTTTGGCTCCAGTCTCGGTTACAACATAACAGACAAATTATAGTAATGTAGTTAATATCCCTTCTATTACACTGACAGTCTCAAGAAGCTGGTGATGAAGACGTAATTGAACTGCCGCAGCACAATGAAGATCAGGGCGCTCTGGTAACATCCAATGCAGAACAAGAGATGGTTTCGTCATCATCACAATCTTCCCAACGAAGTATCCCAGAAGAAGAAATCAGTGTCTGGTCCGACGAAGTTGAGGAACAGCAACAGAGAAGGCAGCT
>Ga0126343_10001101_pt1:0-2500 | contig 12063 bp, 11 predicted proteins | sample Cyp2metagenome_FD_92531 | JGI IMG/M metagenome (GOLD analysis project Ga0126343, IMG submission 92531) | Coral microbial communities from Lord Howe Island, Old Settlement Bay, Australia - Cyphastrea 2 metagenome | ecosystem: Host-associated > Invertebrates > Cnidaria > Coral ... | reverse complement strand
AGAGTTTCTTGTGCCGATCAATAAACTTTTGTTTTTGATTTAGGAGGGTATAGACTGTTCAAATCTGTTATTAAATAAAAAATAAACAGCCACACTGTCAAGTAAATGCACTTTGAAAATCGCTGAAATTCGCTGTTCTATGACAGTCACGCGACATACCCGGATTAAAACTCTTGTGCAAAATTACCATTACACCAGAAATTTGATTTTATGCATCCAAAACGTTTATTTTAAGGTATTTTAGCTTCAGAAAAATAATCTGTACACTAATTCCTCGAGGGAAAATCACTTTAGACCCGAGAAATTGGCATTGTTTTTGGTGTTTTTAAGAGCTTCTCTTGGCCGAAAAATAGGAGGTGGTCAATCGCGGGAGTGGAACGCCGAGAAATCTTGTTAATGTCACCAAAGTTAATCTTATCAGCTTGGTTTTAAATGCTGAAAAAATTAAGGAAATTGGCTGACCCCAATCTTTTGCCATTTGCATGTCTCTTAAGTGGATGCGCATTTTCAAGGTGTAGAAAAACCTCTGCAGCACAGGTGAATTCTAAATAAATTGAAAGGTAATATTTGGTTCAATCGTTGTTTCTTTTGTTCAGCAATGAAACTCGTATTTTTCTCTGGACTGGTTGTAAGTAACAATCATCTCTAGCGGATGCAAGATATTGAATTAATTGGTTGTTTTCCTTGTGAGCGAACTAGTGTTGTGGACTGCTTTTTGAAGTGTTTGCTGTTAAATTTACGTTGCAAATCAAACAGCATTGGGAAACTTTCAGTTTATAGGCTTTTGTTGGAGTTTTAGGTGAAACATTTGACTAAGAAACAGGAGTTGCCGACATAATGAAGTTTTTTTGCTCTGAAGTTGGCGCAAGCTGTTTGTGCGAAAGAAGAGGAAGTGACGTTTAGTTTCAATGACAGGAAAAGGCGTTTCGTGTGACAGATGCTGACATAGTTTGCGCATGCACGATAGGAAATCGTGAGGTTCCTCTCGTCTGTCACCTAGAAGAAAGAGCAAGGAACCTCTGTCTCGCAGAGTAACAAACTATAAGCTTACACACCATATTTTATATTAAAAAAGGCTATATTTACCCTGTTTCCAAGTCTCCTTTTTTTTGCAGCGACTGCATTGACAGTTTTCTTCAGTTCCTGAACAGCTTTAATATTGATGGCAGCCTCCTCTCTAAACTCCCTACGCGCTTTCATCATTACCCCAACATTAAAGCAAACGTATTGCTTTCTGATTTGGGGCATATTTCTACACAGTGTCAAAATACAAGGGTAAATGAAATCAAGATATCTCGCACAAAAGTTGAAAAATCAGAAAAAGAAAAACATAGGATTGCCGTTCGATAAATACTCTTTGTAAAAGTACCTCAAAATATGTCATCAAGCACCGAGCTACAAAACCTTTTGAAGCCGAAATTAACTAAAACTAATGGCCTTGTCCATGATTCTTGGGTGCTGAGGTTCTCTCTTTGGGCAGTAAAACTCAAAAGTTTACGGATCATGGCAAATTTGGTACCAAACGAAAGAAGAACTTGCAAACTTGTCAATCCCGCTATGTGCTTTCGACAGAAATCCTAGCACCTCTCTGGAAAGTAGAACAAAAGAGGGCATTATATGGCGACGACAATAACCCTATTCCTCCGGACTAAGTGGATAAAATTGTCACTTTTGTGTTCCGTGTACCCACTGTGTTTCTTTGCTTTGGTTTGGATTTGGGGATAACTATTTCTCCAGTACTGTTCTTCAAACTGTTTGTACTCCTCCGTGGAGTATTGGAAACACTGTGGCTGTGACTGAATATTGATGGAACATATCCTTTGGCTTTTGGATCGGTCAGAGTGAAATTCTTGCGTTGAATTTTCTTTGACATAAATCGTGCGGGACTCTATAGAAATGTAGATTGAAGTTTCATTTACGGCTATTTGAGTAGCCATGAGCACAACGAAAGTCGTTTTTTCCCATAACTAACGGCAACTCACTCACAACACAAACCAATATGGTGGCAGCTATCCCCCAAGGCGCAAAGCATTATGGGTCATGTACAAGTAGGGAAATAATTTTTTTAAATTTCAATCACTTTTCAACTCACTTTTCGTTGAGTTACCTTTATTGCCAAATCTAGGAGCTTGGACAATGGACCAGTCTTCGGCGTTGCTATCACTTAATAGGGAGCTTAAGATTTGAGTACGAGAACAAGTACGAGTATGAGTTTTGACCATGCAAGAATGACACTAGTATCTCGTACTTGTACTCATGCTGATGAAAATTGTAACTTATGATTGTAAGCAAATGTGCCTATTCGAGTGGAACGTTGTTTAGCAAAAAAAAAAACTGTCCTAGAGGCATCTGTTTGCCTCCCTGGAGATGGAGAGATTAATCAAGGAGAGTTCTTGGCAATTTATGAAATGGCAATGAAGAGAAGACAACATCCTTAAAGTGCCTATGAAGTGCTACCTGTTTGAAAGGCTTTCCAGAGTTAAGAAAAGTGGCATTTTCC
>Ga0126343_10001100_pt1 | contig 12072 bp, 13 predicted proteins | sample Cyp2metagenome_FD_92531 | JGI IMG/M metagenome (GOLD analysis project Ga0126343, IMG submission 92531) | Coral microbial communities from Lord Howe Island, Old Settlement Bay, Australia - Cyphastrea 2 metagenome | ecosystem: Host-associated > Invertebrates > Cnidaria > Coral ... | reverse complement strand
TTCGTGGTTTTGGCCGAGGGCGTGTAGAACAGCACGATCGCCGCCACGTTCTCGCGAAAAGGTTTGGCGATGCTCGAAAGCTGCTGCGTCATAACCCACACGCTGATGCCGGAATGCCGCGCTGAAAAGCCGAGTTTGACCAGCTCGCCCGTCCGACCCTTAAAGTCTTTTGACGCGGCGCAGTCGTCAAACACGATGAGGGTGTTGGTGCCTTCGAAAACAAAGCTGGCCAGTTTAAGACAGATTTCAACCTGGTGCTGCTCGCGGAGGATGGGGTAAAAGCGCGGGTCTCTCTCCCCGAACCTGTACAGCGTCCGGTTGTGGGCGAAAGTCGGACATATGAGCACAATGTAATCGAACTTGCCGCGGAACGGGCCGAAGAGCTGGTTCACAAAAAATGCGTCTTGCCCGAGTCTTTGGGCCAACTATGAGCGCGTTGAAAGGGATATTGTGCGGGTCCATTTTTTTAATACTGCACAGGTTCAAGTTGATTTCCAAGAATGGGAAACAGCGCGTCAGAGATCATGAACACCGGGCAGTTAATGGTCCCCGACCCGGAGGCTTTCCTTTCAATCTCTAGCTGCACTCCGTCGGTCGTGTTCACCAAGTGCACGCCGCTGCCGTGCATAGAGCAGTCGGCCATGGGGTGGAGATCGACCAGCAACCCGAACCTGTCCCCTGTCAAGAAGAGCTTCAGGTTCATGTGCTCTGTTTTATTCTTTTCGCGTACGAAAAATCGTCTCACCTCTCTCCATAAGTCCGTGGCGACTATTCCTTCATTGTCAAGCATGTTTGGTGAGACGTCGATTGTCACTTTGACTTTCTTCAGATCAGGGAAGACGTATTTTTCAGAATCGCGAGTCCCCGCGGTATACGGCTCCGTGAACAAAAGGAGGATGGCTTTCAGGACCTTCTTTGGGCGCTGACCTTTATGTTCAGCTGCGCGTCGGATCCATTTTGAAAGGGGATCATTTTCTCCAGGTGCACGTGGTCATAGTGGAACGCCTTGCCGCTGGAGTACTCGCTGTTTGCATCTTCACCCAGTTGCAGGCTGCGTATCATCTCGTACTCGAGCTGGATGTTCGTCAGCTTGTATTTCAGCTTCGTCGGGTCCGAGGCTTTGACTACCTGGTTGGCCCCAGCCAGCAAGAGTTCAAACACGAGGTCGTTGTACAGCACCTGCGGGTAGAAGACAGCGTGATTGCTCAAGATCTCGTGGTCCAGCCAGATGTAGTACTTGGTCCCGAAGTTTTCGGTCAGCTTGTTTTCAGTGTTGACGCCCGAGGTTTTCTTGTCGCCTGCGTTAGACTGGATCTTGCACAGGTCTTCGCTCTGGATTCCTTCAAGCACCATGTCGTCACGCTGCTCTTGCGGAAGGAACAGGTCCTCGTATATTTTGTACAGGTCGTAGCCGTCCGTGTCTTGCAAGATTGTGCCCGTGAATTTTACGACCATCTTGCTGACAAGCGCCTGCGACACGTTCTGCACGAGATAGTTGTTGGCGTGGCCGCCTGTAAGGTCGATGTCGAACCGCAGACCCAGCGAGCCGGGCACAAGAACCTCGTTCTCATTCAGCTTTGGCACGTGGACGTATAGCGTCTCGCCCGGGTTCGCGTCCGATCTGTCGGAGGTTATTCGCTTGACGGAACGAGTGGCCTTGATTGCATTCAAAGTCTTGCTTTTATGCGTTGGGAGAAGTGATTCGGGCACTTCTGTACCTTTCTGCATGGTTCTCTGTCAAGAGATATACTTTCAATTGAAAATTGTGAAAAAATATACATATTTATATGGCGGAAGGTGGCTATTTTGGTTACGAGGACCCCTATGCTGATTATCATATTGACCACGACGACTCTGACGACGAGCAAGAAGTCAACACAACCCGCCCATTCCAGCCTGAAGCGGCGTCAACTCCCTACCACGGCGGAGAACAACATGAAATGCAAACTATGCTGCACGAGCAGAGCGGGCTGCCGGATACCTTGTATGTTGAAACGCCTTTGCTTGGGGACATTTATAGTCCTGAAGAAAAACAGAGTTTTGTTGACAGAGCCAAATATTTAATAAAAAGTGTGCGCCCAAAAGTTGATTTTTCCAAATTACCCCCAATTGGTATTGGCAAAAAAACCGCCACACAAGGACAAATTGTTGTATTTGGACCAAGAGGTGGTGAGACTCTGGTTTTCAAAAAAGATGGCAGCGGGCTTCAAAAAAGCTTCACAGACAAATAATCAAAACTTCTTGGGCGAAGCGCGGAACAAATTATAACCGAAGACCGCGATACTATACAAGAGCAGCGTCAAAGCTTTGAGGCGGCTGAAAAACAACAACGAGATGCAGAAAAAATTGCTGCGGAAAGAGAGAAAGAATTGCTTGAGATGGAGAATCTGAAGCAACAAACAGAGAGGACTCAAGCCCAGATCGACGCCCTTCAAGAAGAACATGGCAGAAATCTTGAAAGTGAAGCAGAGCCGCGAAGGCTGAAGCAGCTGAAAAAGAATCATCAAACCAATTATAAAAAAAAAGAAAAAAGAAGTTGCTGCGCTTGAAAAACAAGCCAAAAAGAAACAAAACACCTAAGAAAAGGTCTCAATAGAAAGAGCAAAGCTCGACAAAATTGTAAAAAAAAAATCTTATAGAAGAAAGACTGAACAGCACCAAACCTTTGGACGATCTGAACGAGCGAGAAGCCGAGCTGCGGCAACAAAACGCTGAAGATCAGGCGATCATCGACGTAACGGACACGTCACCCTCAGACAGACAAGCTGCAGAGGCAAGGGTGGAAGAAAGAAAGGAAGATCTCGCGCGGCTGCAGACTCAGATCGCAGAAAGAGAAGAGGCAATGCCTCTCCGTGAAAGAATCAAAGAAATATTCAAAAAACACAGTGTTACCGTGACGTCTATCTTTATTGCAGCTGGAATAACGATTGGGGCAGTGGTCAGCGCCGTAACAAAAGGTTTGAAAGCACCCGGAAAAGCAATGGCTGGCGGACTCAAGGAAATCGGTGCCAAGCTTGGCTCTCTGCTGTCTGGGCTTATTGGCCAGGTCGCGCACTTCCTTTTCAACACCGCTGCCTCGCCGAACACACCTGCTTCCTCGCCGAACACACATGAATCCTCATTTTAGCCGTGGTGGCTTTCGTTTTTTAAAAGTACATTAAAAAGTGGCGTTAACGCGTTGCCAAAATAATCAACGTGACGACTGCTACCGCGCCAACAATTACAGCAGTTTTGTTTGTTTCGTGCGGCTCGTGTTTTTCTTTCTGCTGCGGCTCTTGAATTATTTGACCCACCTCATCGGTTGGCAAATTAAAACGTACGTGCTTTGGCGTTTTCTTGGCCGGGTTGGGGTCTTGAGCTGCCATTACGGCTTTGTGAATCGGGTTTGAAGGGTGGCTGTTTGGCGGGTTCACTTTTAAGGGACCGCCTTCCATCAGCTGCAGCCCCGATTTTTTTGTGTCCGTGTTCAGTGTGTTGTTCACGCCCGGCTTCGTCCCGGAAACCGCCTGCTTGAGCTTGTTGTTGTAGCCGACCACGCTTGCTGTGTTTATGACCATGTTTGCCGGCATCAGCCATGCCATGGGAGCCACGCCCAGGTTAAGTCTGACTTTCGCTTCATCTACCGCGAGCTGGTACCTTTGCACGCTTTTCGCCAGGTCGGGCTGACTTATCGCGCTTTCCATCAGGGTCAAGAACTCGGTCTGCACCTCTTTTGCCCTTCCGCCTTCTCCTATTATGCTGCTCCTGACGTTCACCTGCGCGCCCAAGATACAGTAAACAAACGCCTCGATTGACTGGTTGATGCGCGCAAGACCCGCCTACGTTAAGCCAGCTGTGTTGTTGGGTGCAAACCAGTCGTACTGCGGTACATCATCGGGCCGAACGAAAGAAAGCAAGTCTCCTTTTATTGGTTTCCCACCTTCGTCTTTGAATTTATAAGGGCCTCCTCGCCGAGTGCTTTCCATTTTCTCTGGCCCGACATCCGTCGCCCATATATAGACGTTGCCGAGTCCGTGGTTTTTTCCGCCTGAAAACCTGAAGTCGCTGGTTGGGTTTATCCCGAACTCGGCGCATATCCTGTTGTATGAGGCCACGTCGTAATTGTTGCTTGATGGGTTGAAAATCGGGTCACCGGGCAGTGCGCTTTCGCTCTGAATTCCTCCCATCTGGTACAAAATTCTCCTGACCATGAAATACACGTGGAATCGATAGAACGCCCTTATTTGTTCTGGTAGTGTCACGCCGCTGTCAAACACTTCCCTTGATATTCCGCAGCCTTGGGTCGAGCAAAAAACCACAAAATTGAGCTGCTGCGGCCAATATTTCAATTTCGGTCCGCCTAGCCAGCTTCTTGATTCTGCCGCGGACATGTGCGTTAGCCTTGTTTGTTCGAATATTTGCCTGAATTTGGCAACGAAGAAAGAGTCTGGCATGACGTCAATTTTTACCGGGGTGGCAAATATTTTCTTTATGCTGCTTGGCGCTGCTTCGGTGAAATCCACCGCCGGTATTGGCAACGGTTTTTTTCTTTTCAGTGGCGACAGCTGATATGGAAAGCCGTTCACATCGTCCAAACCGAGAGCTGTCTTCATTTGCGGGCTCCAATATCTCCTGTCTGAGCCGGACACGCTCGTTGACACGCCTGAACTGCCTTTGAAAAATATTTCTGCGGTTGCCGTGTGGTTTCTAGTGAAATTTGCTTGGCTTTCAAACTTGTTTCTATCGGCGGGTGGAAACTGCTTTTCAAACTCATTCCACGCCTTGTCTTCAGCCGCGTCCTCAATTTTTTGCGCCTCTGGCGTCTTCATCCATTTACAAAGTTCATTAACCATTTTGTATTGAATATATTTTTTCAATTTATATAAAATGGTTGTAGTTCCAATTGTCACTCAGAAAAACGGAGAGACTGTATACTTTGACGAGCCTATTTCGCAAGTACATTACATGAGACTTGTGTCGTGTAGTTTGTACAATTCGTGGCATAATCTTAAAAAGGTTGGGCAAATATCTGTTGATAGTGCTCAAGTGCGCATTGCATCAATACCTCAAGGCCATTATAATCTTGTGAGCCTTGAAAAAGAGCTAAAATCAAGTACTGATGAGAACAAAAGTAAAGTTAATTTTTAGATTAAAACATATAATCCTAATTCAGCACTAAAACTTATCAACTCAGATCACGATAGATTTCCAATTAATATTAGCCACGCTTTGTCCGACTTATTGGGAACCGACACAAAATTAGGTCCTTCCACTTATGTAAAAAAGCTAAACACCCCATCCGCTTACTTCATTCACTGCGATCTCATTGACCCATCGAAAAACTTTTTCAATGGAAAGAGGACAGACGTTTTGGCAAAAATCGACATAAGAGGTTTGCCTTACGATAAAGTAACCTACCCTTCTCGCCCGCAAGAAGCTTTTCGTGAGTGTTCTACCGGCCAGCATGTACATCAGATCACTCTGAGCGTCAAAGATGAAAGCGGCGAGATGTTTGATTTCAAAGGCCTGCCGATTGAATTTGTATTAGAATTAAATTAAATTTATATATACCATGTCGTCTGCGAATGTTTTGACGCCATCGGCCCCCCCTGAGCAGATCTACCCCGACCTGCCGCTTGACTTCCAAATGAAAAAAATTAATGAAATTTCAGCAAACCCTCATGGTGAGGTAGCTCACGTCGCAAAAAAATATAAACGAACGAAGAAGTTTGTGAACTTGGGCGCCGGCGGATCAAGTGTTCTTTCAGCCGTGTTTTCTTGCACTAGTTTTGGCTCAGCTATGTCTGTGATCGGCCTGCCTGCCACTATTCCACTTGGCGGTGTTGCGGGCGGTTTCACTCTTGTTTCTTCGGGCTTGATTGTCGCCAGCAAAAAGCTGGACTCAAAAATCAAGAAGCACCAAGAGATTGTTACACTTGCCATCGCAAAACGTGACACAGTTGACAGGCTGCTTTCCAAAGCGTTGGCTGATAACCGAGTGTCTAGTGGCGAGTTTCGACTCATCATGGATGAATTTTCATAGCACAATGTGTTAAAAGGGGCTGTCCGAGCTAAACTCATTCGCAAAACTTCTCGTCTAAACATTGATAAGATCAAGAAAGAAATTCGAGGCGAGGTTGAGCAAGAATACCGAAAAAAAAATACAAGCCCTCGCAGCTTCGAATTAAAATTCGTAAAATTCGATTCCGGCTTTCAGCTTAGCATTACGCGTGATGCGTGACATTGCGTGACGTGACACAAAAAAATGTCAAAACCCTGGTCGGGGGTGCTCGGTAGCCTTTACTTGCCTAACCCCGGTTAGGTCTTTCGCGCCGCTTACAAGGCGGCTGTCTCTCCCGTTTAACCTCCGGGACAGAGGTTTGAGATTCCGAGGGACCTCTGAGCACCCCCAGTCATCTACTGGGCCGGGGCGGGTTCACCCGGGGGCTGTCACCATGGACGGTCTCACCCCATACCCCTGACAAGCTCCCGCACGGGCCGTATCAGGAATTAGGGGTGGCCATTCCCCATATCCAAAAGCCCCACCGGTTGTTTGATGTAATTTCATTGGGCGATCTCGGCTATATATATTGCAGCGACCCGTTTTTCTTAAACATGTGGTGTGCTTTTTTTTGGTTTGTGTCAACGCATGCGCTGTTTTGAATAAATCTCTTGTTTTTAAATACGAAATGCTCGTTACGTTTCACGCGATTTGGTACGTTTTCACCGAGCTTTGTACTCCTGATGGCTGAAAGATCTCAGAGATATTACATTTTATATAATTGAGGCGATGGAAGAGGCAAAAAAAGGATTTGCCGGTGGCTAAATAATCAGATCGTGAAGTCTAATTATTCTAAACGCTTCTGTAAACAAAGCTCTAATTTGCATGACTGACAGCTTACGTGTTGACAAGAATATTGGCAACATCGCGTGGGTTCAGCTGTCTCAATTCTTTCGAAACATCTCCTGGCAAATCAACAAATGTTTGATTGTCTGGAGTTTTCATTCCAAGACAAAAAAATTTTCTGTCTTCCTTTGGTAGTAAGCCGCATCTTTTTTATTTTTATTTCCTTGATCAATAATATCTCCTTTTCGTCCGCGTCCCATTTTTATATGATGGTTGCGTGCTTGTTTAATTTCATTTATATTCAACCCCATATTTTTTTCACAGCGTGTGCATAACTGATTAGACCTCCTCACTCCCACACCACAACATAAACAAGGAAGCGGGACTAGGCCTCCTTTAATGATATATTCGCTGTGAGTTCTACAATAAAATTGTTTGCAACGCTTTCCGCATCTTTCTTTTTTGCCAATTTTCAGCCATTCGCAGTGATTATAAGGTTTTTTCTCACAAAGAAATAAAGGAATGCCTTGAGTTTCTTCGAGGTACTTTTCAAATAAATTTGTTATATCCATAACTCATGGCGCTTTTTTCACTTGCGGCCAATCGAAGAAGTCGGTCTTTGGAGTTTCAATGATTGTTTCGAAGTCTATCAAATTGAACTGGTTATTTTCAAGAACGTCTCTCAAAAAATTCGCAGCGGCCATCGTTTTATATACTGACGCCGCATTTCTTCAAATGATAAATAATTCTGGGACACTTTTTCAAAAATTAAGCGCACACACACATATCAGGGGGCGTTCTAGGACACCAATTTAAAAATGCCCCCAGGCAAGACTGTCGAGCCTGAGGGCATTTTTAAATTGGTGTCCCAGAACCCCCCTTATATATGTGTGTTCACAAGTTGTTGAATGGTTAGGCTAAACAACTAGACAATATCAAACTGCCTTGGAGAAACTTGATCAGAAGTACAGAGGTGAAAAGCGACTTTTGCAACGTTACCTCGAGGAGACTAAACCAAAGGAGTTGGAGAATTATGTTCTCGGATCGTTTCTCTGACCTTGCCGTTAAGCTTGATGATAGCGACCAGTATCAAGAGCTCGCAGGAGTACCTTTACTCTACAGCAACAAAAGTTACCAGGGTCTCTTCCTAAAGAGTGGTTGCACAGGAAGCCCGGGAAGGATGGACTGCGTATTTTGTAAATGGTTACAGAAGCAAATTGTTCATCGTATGGACGTCGAAAAAGTTATGGAGTGAACAAAGAAAAAACCGAAGATAATATCGAGTCAAAGAAACACAAGCGTGAGAAAAGAGCAGTTCACACAGTTACTAGAGAGCCCGCAATCAAGTCTGTTGTCTGGTATGGACCTCATCGAGTAAGAACAGGAGTGAAATATCCATTGCGAAGAGAGGAGAAATTGTAAAAAAGAATGAACCTTATTATCGTTGTTTGAGGTCAGGCCATCAAGAGAAGAATTGTCCGAAAAACAATCGCTTTGGTATCAATGATTGTGGAGGCAGCCATCACTTTCATCTGCACTTCGAACGTCGATCTAAACCGCCTGACCATGTAGACGCTGCTGTAGAAACACGAAGCGCTTTCGGCGACTCTGAGTTTGAAGGGGATGAAGCGCGGACGCTGAATGAAACGTTTCAAGGCTTGTGTATTCCAGACTGGAATCGACACAAGGTCAAATGGGAACACTTTAAGAATATTCCATTTTCTGAAGCCCTTGGAAGGAAAACTATTGACATCCTGATCGGATCAGACCATCCTGAACGTCTGCTCGCCTTGACAGAAAGTCCAATAACAGCGCCAGTAGCACCACGAAAAACGCCGTTGGGGTGGACCTGTGATGGACGTTTACCCACCCCCCCCCCAATCACTTTCTCCTTTCTTCATTGGAGACACGTTTGTTCTCTTTATAGAAAAACTTTCTTAAGAAGCTAGATGTTGTGAGACGTTACAAAGAAGAAATGAATGCATTGTCGAGAAGAGCTATGTTCGGAAGTCACAAACTAACGAGGCAGGAGACAGTCCAAGCTGGTACCCGCCACACTTTCAAGTCATTAGAGAAGATAGAGAGACCACCAAAGTACGCATAGTATTTGACTCTGCAGCACGCTGCAAGGGCCAGGAGACCGAAAACTAGCAAAACGACTCACAGTAAAATGTCCTAGAACTGGTGGAGATTAGTAACTCAGAGAGGCATTGGGTTAGAGCAACTCAAAGAAGACGCTCCTCAGTGGAATTGACAATCGTGAGAGGACCAGGAAGTGTCTTGAGAAGCAGTCCGCTGTGGAGAATGTCACCAATTAGAGACAGTGATAGAATCGCACACGTCGGCAGAAGTCTAGAAATTTCCAATCTACCTTACGATCTACCTCGTAAGGAAATGATACCCTGTCATATCATGTTACTGAAGAAAAGTATTTTATTTTATTGTATAGTAACCTATAATGGAATACCATTTGTTAAGTTGTAATATCATTATGTAATAATCTTGTGATCCACTCTTAGTTTTGATGTATTTATCACTGTTCATAAATTTTTATTTAGGTTTTTATGAGCGATTTTCTCTTATTATTATTATTTTTTATTTATCATTTAGTTATTTATTTTTTCGTGGCGTCTCTGTGAAGTAGCTAATAGCTAAGAAAATGCACCACGTAAAGTAAAGGTATTGTATTGTATTGTATAAACGTCCCAACTTAAAACTTGACATCGCCCTCATCCACAATCTAGGTCAACCTAGCCTGGGAGTGAACTTTACGCTTGCTTAATTACGACAGAACTACAGGATTCTCAATGCGAGAGAGAAAATAAAGCGATTGAAACAATAATGTAATGTCTGCAAACTTGAAAACGCCTACCTCAAGGCATTCCTACCTCAAGCCAGACTTGGCACATCATTGTGATAATTTGCTCATTCTGGAGTCGATTTTGCTGGCCCTTTTGTCATTAACCTTACAAGAAAGGTTACTGGGAAGCCTTATATATCTGTGCCTGTTTACCTATACAAGCACACAAGCAGCTCATCTAGAAATAGATTACTCAGTGGATACAGATAACTTTCTTAATTAATGCATTTTCCGCAATGGTCGCCAGACGTGGAAAACCGGAGGTGATGATTAGTGACAATCACATGAACTTCACGTTAGCCGGAAGAAATTGCGTGACCTAGTCTCAACTTTGGATCAAACTTGGATCAAAGAACAAGTAGCTCATGATGGAATCCAGTGGCGATTGAAATCCCCTCTCCATTTCTCGGTGGATCGCATCATAGAGGAATTTTCGAAGCCCTTAATGAGTCTGCGTAAAAAAGCTTTAGCGTAATCCTTGGAGACTCCAGAACTACAGATAAAGGGCTACTGATCGCGGTGGTCGAAGTACAAGGGATTTTGAATTTCCCCCCGCTTAGTTATTGTAGCAGCGATCCCAACAATTAGCATGTTTTAACACCAAACCATTTCCTTTACAGCCAGTCATCGATGACATTGCGTGTAACCCCAGAAATCGCTGGCGGTTTACACAAGATCTGATCATCAAGTGCTGGAGAAGACTGATATAAGAATACTTGTTGACCCTAAACACTCGAAACAAATAGGTTGGGGAGAAGAGCAACATTGCTCCCGGTGATGTGGTCCCGATGGTGGATCCCGGCAGCCCAAGAGGGTACTGACCTTTGGGTCGAATTCAAGAGGTTTTTCCTGGGAAGGTCAGAGTTGTACGCGTTAGAATAGGAGGCGAAGATTATGTGAGACCAATCACAAGGTTGTGTCCGCTAGAGATACAAAGAGGACGGGAGGAGCAGAACACAGTCCTGTTCGAGGGGGACGATGTTCCCGGGAGCGCTTGCTCATTGACATTAACGCCGTCCGTTGGGACGGGCGAACAAAACACTGCAAAACACTGAATCGGTCGTGCCAGTTTATAGTTAGTCGTCGTTCAGCAGTGGAAGAGTTCAGATTAAAAACAGCACGTTTAGTCACTGCGTTTTCGTTTTGCTTTTTGTTATAGTTGTTGATTCTCGTGTCGTCGATACAACTTGTTCTAGGCAAAGACAAAAAAATTAAGCTTTTTGGACTTCTCCTGTTAGGTAAAATCCTTTGTCAAACTTTTATATTTTACGACTGATTGGAATACTTTACCAGATGGAACAGTTCCAATATTTTAAACTTTTAAAGGGCATTTTAGAGTATTTTTTAATTTTATTCTATAGGTTATAAATTCTTAACTTTAACTTTGTAAATGTAGAATAACTAAGGTTCTTAGGGTTTTAACTTTTAGCTGTATTGGTATGAAGGAACCCTCTGAAAACCATTTGACGCAAAAATCCTATATTCTTGGCGTGTTTTTCACACGTAGCAAGTGACACTGTTGTCCCTCTCCCTCCCTAGGGATTTTTGACAAGCGTTTTCCAAGTTAATTTGATAATCATTTCTTTGCAGAAATAGCAATTAACAAGTAAAAGGCAGCAGATCATTGTCACAAAAAAGACCTCTCCATCATGAAAATGCTCCTTTTTATGCTCTTACTCCTGTGGAATGATAAGGAAAGTGCTCACGCACAAGGTAGGCAAACATATTGTGTCGATATATCATATTTTTTAATTGTCGTAGCTGATTCTAGCCGACGTAATGAGAGAGGAGTCGTTATATCAAAAAATATTAAAACTAGTAATAATCAAAGATTAGGGAGTTAATGTAATACCGTGAAGGAATTCATTAGCTTACTTTCATCTCTTGTCTCTTGCTAAAATGACTTTTTACAGGTATATATAACAACACGACAAAATCCTAGACAGTTTTTCCCTGTGGTTTTCTTTTTGACAAGTAGAGGTCCCTTCTATATATTAAAAACGATCTGTCAACGCATTGCGTGACAGCGCCAGTCTCCGAAGACTATCAAGTTTAATAGAACTAAGGCCCCGTCCAAACGTATCCGGATATTTTCGAATCCGCAACTTTTTCGTTCCGGATACTGCTACCGTCCACACGTATCCGGCGAATTCGACAGCGAATCCGTAAAAAAAATAAATACGCTCTCCAAAGAGGGAAACAATATATCCGCAACGAATCCGATAACGTGTGAACGAGTGAGTCCGGATATTTTTTTTATCCGATGACGTAAAAAGCGTCTCCAGTCTCTCACCGAACAATAGGGAGTTTTAGCAAACCACGACGGCGACGGTGACGATAGCGACACCAAACAAAAGGTTTAATGAGCAGAACAATGACTGTGCAC
>Ga0126343_10001099_pt1 | contig 12075 bp, 7 predicted proteins | sample Cyp2metagenome_FD_92531 | JGI IMG/M metagenome (GOLD analysis project Ga0126343, IMG submission 92531) | Coral microbial communities from Lord Howe Island, Old Settlement Bay, Australia - Cyphastrea 2 metagenome | ecosystem: Host-associated > Invertebrates > Cnidaria > Coral ... | reverse complement strand
TGACCATTCAAATGAAAGCTCTTGAGCAGAACTTTCATGTGGTACTGTTTAATATGCTGTATAAGGTGGATTTAAGTTTAAGTTTGCGGATAAAACCCTAGTGTGTGACCATTCAAATGAAAGTTACCGAGCAGCACGTTCTTGTGCGGGTACTGTTTATTGTGCTCTACAAGGTGCATCTAAATGTTGAGTCTGTAAATAAAAACCCTAGTGAGTGATCATTAAAAAGGAAGATGTCCAGTAGTATTTTCATATGGCAGTGTTACGCCAGCTGCTCAAGGTGGTGGTAGCTTTAGTACTTTGGATGAAATTGAACTCCTGATTTTTTGGCGATCCAAGCGAAAGCTGTAAAGACCCGCAGAGTTACGTTACAAGCCAGCATTGAGAATATTAATATTGAGAGAGAATGGAAAAAAAATTGTCATGCGTAGAACGTGCAGTCGGGCATACCGTATGCTATAATTAAGTCTTATTTTTGCTCTAACATACTGCAATATTGTGCCATAAGTGGCTCAGTTTTTATAATTAAAGCCGGCTAAACTACACAAAGATAAGAGTGACGCCTTTTCCAAATTAGCCTGTTCCGAAAGTATTTCTTATTAATTGCCAAGTGAATCAGTCCGCAGTTCCAGCAATGAACCCTATCGTAACTTTAGTATTAAATTTCGCTTAAGATACGCTCGAATTCTACACATTAAAAGGTTCTTTATTTGTATAGGATCATTTTTATGCATTTGTGTGCTCAAACATAATTTTTTTTCTTTGGGGCTTTTGTTTACTGAAGCAAGCAAGCAAAACCAACTTGGAACACTGACAGAGTGTTTAATTGTTTTTTTCCACAGATATGACTTCACGAAAATGTCACCAGGTTTATGTTTCGAAATAAAACTACATTATATTAATCAAACCGGCGCGCAGCCAGCCATTGAATTAACTTTGCCTGCCCCCAAAGAGTTAAATGCTTGCATTAGTGAAATAAAATATACATTTTAAATGGATCTCACGGACGCGAAACACTAGACTTCCAGTTCAATCAAACACATATTACGAGTCTTTAGCGAAAGCCAGCCAATTAAACACGCATTTTTTTCTGTGAGCGATGTTTGTTGTTGTATTAGGTTCCTGTGTTCGCTTTGTAGTTCAATTTCGTTTTGTTTGTCAAGCAACCGAGCACCCGTGACCACCTGTGAAGCAAATGACAAGTTGTGTTTAAAAGTTCTCACTTTCTGGCCTCGGCTTGACAAATCAATGGGTACCGCTCTCTAAAAGCGCTGAAATCAATACTGACCTTTCCTTCGCGGACACTGATTGTTTCCCGAGTGAAACAAGGCTTTTAGCTTTGCGGATCGAAACTTAAAGCCTACCCACGTGTTTTTGACACTTTGACACGGCCCTGGCCATCGGAAATTGAGATTTAAATGTCGTTTTTCCGAGTTTTTAAGCGCGTGAATATGAAACGAAAAGAGCGCAAACGGCAGTAGATCGACACGTGCCATCAAGAAAGATCCTTAATTCGTGGTGTTAAATATCTTGCTTTTTTCTCTCCATCATCGTTAAGTCAAGCAAATTACTTTACCGTTTGAATTAACAGAAGGTGTTTTTCCCACTGTCTGTCGTTCTCAACACAAGAAAAGAAACGACGTTGTTTTCTGAATGCGCTCTTGCTGGGCACGAGAGTCGGTGTGCAATCTTAGAACTGACGTCGAATTGTCTAGAACTTGGCGGCCTGTTTGGGAAGATTTGCGGCCATCTCCGGAGACGAAAGTTAGGAAATTCATTAAACCAGAAATGACTTTTCCTCTTTTTTTATGTTTGCCGATTTACTGCGGATGAAGCCCTGTGAATCTTTGAGTTTTGCAACCTGCGCGGCGGGGATCTTTTTATTTTGCGGCTCCTTGTTTAAAATGGTCGTTTGATCGATGATAAATTAAAGATACACCCACTCATATATATATATATATATATATGTATTTTACCCTTCTATTTAACGGCCGACCTTTTTTGTGCACTGTTAATGTGTCCACAGTTTTTTTTTATCTTAAAATGAACAAAAGTTTTGCGAAAATAAAACCATTAACATAACTAAATGATACGGCTTCAAACGCATAGTATTTATCATTTTTACACTTCCTTTGAACGAGAATTTTCCTAAACTGTACTGGAAAGTTAACCATCTGTAAGGAACGACGTACATCTCTAATCTGCAACCTGAAAACCTGAAAACAACCTGCAACGATCACAGAGATCATGGGCTCAAAAATATTGTTCTTATCATTAATTCGAACCTTCCCAACTTTCACTAAAGCTATTCTAAACGATCTCATTTTCAATAATTGTAATACTTATCGTAACTGAAGCCAAAGATACAAATAATTTTAATTCTTTTCCTTCTTGTTGTTGTTTTCTTTCAGCGAACTGTTGAACACTATGGTGGATAGATCCACTCTGGTCCAATGATGAAAGAAATTCGGTCGAGAACCGTTTGTTCTGCTACAACACCACAAACCTTTATCGTGCGTGTATAATACACAAACAGACTTAGCTCGAATGACGCAAGTGTAATAATGAAGAATTCAAGTTTATTAAGGCAACTTCTGCCTCAGACTGCTGAAATGTCATCATTCTTAGACTTCAGCATTTCACCGTCTTTCAGTTTTCTTGAGTTCAACAACTGCAACGGAACCAAAGTGTTCCAACGGATTGCTACCGCCGCCTTTAAAAGGTCTGAAGTCACAAACTCGCTTTTAGACCTAAAACAATGGAGAATCATGGTAATATTTGGTTTTGTTCGGAAACTGTTGTCCGCTTCAGTACTTCAACTTACAACAACATGTCGTGATCCGAACTTGCCTTCGTTCCACACTTTTCTATAAACCCTTTTCTTCTACAAAATCCGGACCAGTATGAAGTCGGATTCAGCGACCTACTGATCGGCCGTTCAAATATAAACTTAAACACTCCTCAAGTATTTACGTACAACCATGTATATGTATAGATGCTAATTTCTTTGCGAATGTGAATTGCAAAACATTTCGCTTCCTTCTTGTTATGTATGACTCTGAAACCCGCTTGGTCCACTATTGTTTGTCGTGCGGCGAAGTCGTGCGGGAAAGTTTGTCGACCAGGGCGAAAGTTGCTTGGGATTAAGCTTTTGGATTGTGGTGTTGACGGTTGAACTCAATCAACGAAGGGCAGACGATAAAAGCGAGATTGCTCGTCTTCGTAAGTACACGCATTTTATATCAATTTTGCAAGTTGAAATTTTAATGCCCTTCGATGTGGTACTGTTCGCGAAAGCGGGCGAATTTACTTGTTCGAGGTAAACAAGCTGTCTTAGCTAGGTTCTCTTCGGTGGTTTCGCTTGCATGTTGCAGTTTCTGTCGGTTTCTTGGGCTTTTAAGCTGCGAAATCATGCGATTCTTTGTAAGTTTCAGTGCTTAGTTTATTCACTTGCTTTGTTTTCACAAGGGCGTTGTGGTAGTTAACTTATAATTTGTCGGAAAAGATTCGTAACAGTAGCGTTTTCATTCCAAAATAACCATGGTGGACAATCGTATTGTTTTTTCCCCAGCCTGTCCATCGAAAGTGCAACGGAATAGCGTCGTTTTTGGCAAGATAATTTGAACTTTGTAATGCGTCGAGGCCTCAAGGCAGCGGACAACAGAATTCATTTAAAGGTTTCGCGTCGGTGGCATTGTGAAAGGCTTAAACGAATTTTCTTTGTCCTCCAGGTCCCTTTGTGGCTTCATACAGACTTTTCTTTCATGACGATAAACACTTGAATTGAAATTATGAATCTTTCTTTTCGTCGGAGTAAACAAACCTCCGCGAGTCAAGAAAAATTTCTTGCGAAGGAGCATTTCGCGCGCGAGGGAAATTCGTCACGTGCGAAAGAAACCAAACATCATTAAGCAGTTGCGCTGTTGCGGACAATTTAATTACAGGTGGTCTTAGAAATATTTCCGATTCTTGGGTCGCCAAGGCTTTTCTTGTCGCATTTGTTCATCAAAAGAAAAGCGCCTCAGTGGCCTCAACTCAATTTTCGGTTTTAGGAGATAATTGTGTTTTCCCGAGCCCAGTTCTCAATATTTTTCACGACGTTGCGGTGCTGAGCCATTTCAGTCCGTGTTCAAAATACTTCAGTTTTCTGCCATGCATCGTGAGGTTCGCCTAGCATTGTGACGTCAGGATTCACTTAAAATCTCTTGCGCTATTTTGGCATTCATCAGGAATATCTGAGCAAAGCTATTGGCTGGACTGTAGCACTGGTCTCGTAAAAAAGGACCGCCAGTGAAATATATAAGCATCCAGGAAAGAGCCGATCGGGCAAACATCGGTGCATGCGGTGATGGCTATCATACAGGAAATCTTAAAGCCCATCCGCACTGCACAGCGTTGTCTGAATAGCTTTTCACAAAGGGAGGTTTCCCATTCTCAAGAGGGCGAGATGAAGAGCGCGATAGGGCAGAATCGATCGTGCGCGTACAGCCCGCAAAAATCCATTTCCATCCCACGCTCGCTGATGTTTGTTTTAGCAATACTTCTCGCGCGCGGAAAAACTTAAATTTTTTATGAGCTGGCTTGAACAAGGGGCCATCTTTTTGTGGCGCGCAGAAAAGAAAATGAGGTTCACTATCAAGATTTTGGGCTAGCTATTTTGATCAGTGCCTGCCTTCCAAAACAGCTGGTGGTTATATTAGCTTTCTAGCCGCGCACTCGCTAAACGGCTCTTGTCTCGATCGAAGCGAAAAAGGCATTTACGGTTAATAAATAAAACTAACCGCAAAGTGAGGCGCTGACAGCGCGGCCACGTTACGGAAGTGTTAAAATTTTAAGCTGCGTGTTTCACATATGGCTAAACATTTTTTCTTCGCCTCTCCGAAGTCGACCTGATTGTTAAAGCTCTCGAAATTAAGCTGTCAACAGCGGAATAAAAAACAAAGGCTGAAAGATCTTTGGCACTTTGGATATCAATCTGTCGACGACTTGATGACACCCCTCGGGCGCTCCCGCCCTCCACAGTTCCAGTGGAACAAAAGGCTCTAATATTAGAACACACGCAGGCATATTTCATTGTCCCAGCGTGATTATATTTTGTAAACGCTTTCAGCTCATTTGCAATTGTGGTAATGAGGTTTCGAGGCGAACAAAAGAGCGGATTGAGGAGCGATCCAATGAAAAACAACGTCTTGATAACAATTAGCATATTCTTCACGCCGTATTGTAGCCATTGACGACCGTTTCGCTCGTGCTCACTGAGCCAATGGCAAAGCGCGCGGTTATGAATCATGATTAATTAAGTAATAATAGAATGTCACTCACCACAGAGCTGTCCAATGGGCTCCCAGAAAATCAACAGATCTTTGGACACGTTCATGAGGCTGGCGGCAAAAAAGCCGAGTTTAGCTGAACGCAAGTTAAACCAAGCTCGTTACAATGGAAGCGCAAACGAACCCATACACAAATCAGGTCGGGTCGGCCTCCACGCAGAGTGAAACTCGAGTCATTCAAAATCACCCGACCACCATGGCTTACGTGCGAGAAAATGAACACACTGTTGTAAAGTACGAGAATCTTGCTCCAGCGACCGTAGCTTCGCTGAACGACCAACGAGTAGGAAATAATCACCTTGCTACTCACCAGTGGGTAGTGCAAGACCATACAGGAGCTGTTGGTTGGCCAGCGAATGCTGTGAGTTTACAAGAGGTTAAACCAATCTTAAGAGAGGATACCTCGCCGGTAATAACAACAATTGCCGGTGCAACACTCGTCCATCACCGACCTGGCGGTCACACAGTTATGCCTTTAGACCAAGCACGTTGGCCCAGCGCTGCGTCGCATGGGGCTCACTCGCCCGATCATACTCGCATCCACATCAGCGGAGCGATGCAAGCGGTGCCTACCACTCATCCGTCGTACGCCTCGATAAACGGAGCTGTCCAGCTACAAGGAGCTTTCCCGCAAGCGCCGCAAACGATTCGAGAAAATCCGAACGGCCAAGACGCGACGCACGGAGCTCATCCAGAGTTAGAAACACAAGACGACACTCCTACCTCAGACGACTTGGAACAGTTTGCCAAAGAGTTCAAACAGCGTAGAATCAAGCTCGGCTTTACGCAAGCGGACGTAGGACTTGCGCTGGGGACACTGTACGGGAACGTGTTCAGCCAAACCACCATTTGCCGTTTCGAGGCTCTGCAACTGAGTTTTAAGAATATGTGTAAGCTCAAGCCCCTGCTCGCCAAGTGGCTCGAGGAGGCTGATAACAACAACGGTGCAGCGAGCGGCATCGACAAGTTGGCGACTCAGGGACGGAAGCGCAAGAAGAGAACGTCGATCGAGGTTGCTGTCAAGGGTGCATTGGAGAACCACTTCTGTAAAAATCCCAAACCGTCCGCACAAGAAATCGGCACGCTCGCAGAAAACCTAGGGCTAGATAAAGAGGTCGTTCGCGTGTGGTTCTGTAACAGAAGGCAGAAAGAAAAGCGAATGACTGCTTCAGTGACTGGAGGAGCCGACGACCAACATGTTGGATCGCCTCATGTTTCATCTCCTCACGTATCGTCTCCACACGTCTCTTCTCCGCACATTGTCGGCGCTCACATCACAGGCCCGCAATGAAACTTTGTATGTATTCTACACTACTCCGATAAATAGTGGCCAATGTATTTTTCTATCACGCGAATGAACAAGGAACTAAACGTACGGACAGGCGTGTAAACTCGATTTACTCTAATGTCATTTTCGTACGCCTTCTCGGAACAGAAGCTGAATGTGAAATAGTCTTATTTCAGCTCGCGTAAGCGCTCTAAAGATTTCGATTTTCAAGTCGACCGCCTCTCGTAGGATATGCAAAAAGGTATTCTAATGGTATGGGCATGATTGTATGTAAATACTTACTTTGAAAGCTAGAATATTTTGCATTAAGTTCAGAGGAATTCCAGGGAAAAAGTAACCAGGACTTGTAGTTTCTTTTACCACGAATGTTTCTGCTGTGTTTGACATTGCTTTAGTGCCCAAGTTTTTGGGTTTTCTCCGAAAGATCGTATGTAAATATTAGAAGGACGCTCGTAAATTGTCGACCCATCAACAGGCTTATATGCTCGTATTCTGGGCTACGAAATCATTATTTAGAGTTGTTTTCTTGCAATGTGAATCATATATTTATCATACTTTTCTATGTTAACCATGCATGCTTTCAAGCTATCATACTGTACCCTCAGATAAGTTATTAAAACATTTTCAGTTTACATCATCGTCTGCTGCTTTGCTTTCGGCTCTGCTCTCGACGCTTTTGCGTATAGTTTTCGCTGTTCTTTTAACTGCTGACTTCGGTATTTCGAGCGCCTTACTTCAAGTTCTGTTGCTGCGATCTTTCAGTGTTTCGAGTCTCGTTTTAGCGCTGTCCTTCCTCGACGCAATTCCAAGTTCACAGAAAGTGAGCCGTAGATGCATAGCAAAAGAAGTCCATTCATAACACGGATGATGTATGCAAATGGAAACAATTTCTTATTTAAATTCTCCCATACATTAAAGGTACTGTGTTTCTTGAATTTGTAAAGACAGGAATATGCTCGCCTGTGTGACAAATCTTCGTTTGGAAGCGAGCGGACTCAAAATGCTCGCCAACCTTCAGCGTGTGTGTGTGCTTCCAGTTACGCCCTTGTAAGCCGTAAGTTTTCAATCGCCTAAATGTTTTTCGATGCAGTCAAAACGAAGAATTTATTCGATGCATGTTTACTTGCTCCATTGTGATAAATTCTCTTGCTATCTGGTTTGAAAACCAAGATGTGTTTTCTAATGAATTATCGCTGTTAAACGTTTCATTCTGGTCATGTGGTTGTCTTAAGCCGTGCGTTTCTGCCATGTTCAACATGGTCAGCCGAGACGAACATGTTCTCAGGTTATGTCGGGTACCCGCCGTGCAGATCGATTTGGATAAGTTTTGCTTTCTCGAAGACTGCACTCCAGTTAAATGTTCTAGATTAATGATAAACTACTGTTATGTATTTTACAAAATATGTTTGAAAATGCTTCGCTGAAAACCTGCTAGACTTCAAACAGTCGTCGCCTTCGTCGTGTTATGTTGTTTTGAATGTTGTCGGTGAAGTTGTAGTCGAAGACCACATGTACCAAAACACAGAATGATAACAACTACAATAAGAGTCCAAAATACAGAAGTCGGTTTTAAAAAAGCGTCATTTTTCTTTGCCCTTGATTGAATACTTTTTCCAGCCCAGCGTTTTTCAACATGATCTCAAATTACACCGTTTTTAGGGTCTATAGGCTTCGAGGGTTCGTCTGCTGGCGCTCACTCACAACGGAAGGTTGGACTGCCTTTATTTTAGTTCAAACAATATCTGACATTTGAAGTATGTTGCATCATTTCTCGCAGTACGTTAAACACGATTGTAAATTGGAACTGTTTTCCATAATTGAGGAATATATTCATGAGTTTTAGGCGGTCAAAATCGAAACGTTTGTTGAACCTCGAAAAGTGACTTTCGCTTAACGAGCTAGCTTTGCATGTTGCGAGATATGGGCAACTCACATAGAACTGATTCGAATTGTTATCTCTTTTGCCAATGAAATTTTCTTCTCTAGCTCATTCTGCTGTGTTTATGCCACTGATATTAATAGTAGATACTCCAAGCTCTTTTTGCCATTTTCTTAGTAAAATGCTTGCCTTATCAACGAACGATGTCGAAAAGAATTCGCAATAGGACAACTAATTAGCTTGGCAAACAAGCCTGTTTCTAAAAGTCCTATCACAGTATGACTTGGCCAACTCGTGAAAAATACTTTGTCCCTTGTTGCTCGGATGTAATTCTTTCCGAAGCGGAATTAAAATTCATTCCGACTGCTTCCTTCATTGACAAATACAAAATAACTTTTTGAATTGCCAAAAGCAATTCGACTTATGGCGCCATAGTGAAGTGGTCATGAGGAAGGCGGGCGGTTTCCTTTGTTTTGAAGCTATTTCAGTTTTTGCAAGGAAAAGTGACTTCAGATGCCTGCAAAGAGTATGCAATTTTGTAGAGAGAAAATTCAGAAACTTCCTTTTGCCCTGCTTCTGTATTATGGTAATAAGATGAATATTTTACTGCGTTAACATATTTATGAATTCGATATATCATGACTCTTAAGCTAATTCAGCGCGAAGGGACGAGCGAATTCGCGCGCTGTCGTTGTTGCATTACGCGCGCATTTCTGTACGGATGTTATTTCTCGAGAAAATGCCGACGCCAGTAGCAAGTTTATGAAGGTAAAGCTCTATTCCTGTTCATAACATTAGCAATCAATCGCACAAAGGGTATTGAAAGCGTCTGAAATATCAGACATTCGGCCGATGGGTTTGATATGAATTAGCAACACTTCCATCTCGCTTTTTTCCCCCTAATCTTAAGTTGTTCCCGCTTGATTCGCGCGAATATTGACCGCCAAGGAAGTGAGATGTCAGGGAAACGAAGGCATTTAGAAAATTGCTCTCCGAGTTATTTGTTCTAGAATGTGTTGACAGGTCGATGGCCCAAAAACGTTTGGGCGTGATGATCATACACGTGTAAGTACAAACCACACATGTCGATCAATTTTACTGAAAAGCGATTACAGTTTTTTTCACCGAGCGACCTTAGTCAAGTGTTTTAAGAGTATTACGTGTAAACTTGGAAAATACGTGAGTCACTGAGGTTTTTTCGTGTCCCATATGTATACAGTGCGAACAAGACCTTTTGTTGATGGAAATAATTGAAATATTCGACGTATGCCCCGGGGAAATATATCTATATCTTGTTGGTGCTCGTGCAGAATGGCGACATTGTGTTCCGTATTATGACAGTGTGGTTTTTGATTCACGAGCTTCAAAAAAGGACATTGTCCTTCTTTATTTTGGTTTAAAATAACTTTAATTCGGCGCAGAGTGTTTTCAAGATGTCGGCTCGATTGTTGTTTGCAGTGCGCATGTCAGTGTTTTTAATTACTTTACTCCAGAGAGGCACGTAAAGGCCTTCCGAAATTAAAAATGTACTCCTCATAGAAAGGTCTGATTAAGTAAGCAAATAGCCTTTTCTCTTTCTTGATCCATGTTAGTTTTCCATAAAGGCGGAAGCCCATTTTTTGGCGATTATTTGGCTTGGTGCAAAATTAATTTGTCCGCCTGGCATAAGAGCATTTCGCAAGCGAGTGACAATCTTTGAAACTTGTCGTAATTTTGAGATGAGTCTTGGCTCATGTTGTCATGTTTAGCACTCGAGAGAAAGGCCAGAAAAAAACCGCAAAACAGAGACTTCACGGAGAATTAATCAGTTAATTTCCTGAAGTCATAAGAACTAAACGGTGATGATATTTGCGAAAGCGACTTTCGACTTTGTTTATGGCAATTTCGTTTGCCCTGGAGGCATTTAGGAAGAAGCTTTTATGTCGCTAAACAATAAGTTTCCTGTGAATTCGCTTTTGAAAGTGCTTCCTTGAGAAAGGTTTTTAATGGTTCCCTACCATGTTTGAACGAAGCAAAATTCTGCTTCCCACTGCGTTGAAAGGAAAGACATTTCCCGCCTGAACAGCGCATAAAAGAACTTTGCAATGTTCACGTCGCTTTTCACCAGAATTAAATATAGTTGTTTTCTCTGTTTTCTTGGCGACTTATAATTGATATTTGTTCTTGAAACAGCAGTAGGTGATTCCACATTGTGTAATTCCAATTGCTTTCTCCCTTAAATTAAAATAAGCACTGGCTAAAGTGAGTCGATCTTTTGGACGAAAGAAGTCGGTCAAACATCTGGGTCTCGCGCGATTTTCTCCGCCAGAATACCGTATGCTGTTTTTCTCTCGTGCGAAGGAGTGCAATCAATGTTTGCTTTCTTCAGCAAAGCATTCCTTGATAGACAATGGCTTTTAAAGTGTATTTTGGTTGTGTGAGCTGAGTAAATAGCGTGGATGTGCCGTGTTCTCAATTTTAATGCGTATGCTAAAGAATTAAGCAGGGCGAGCTTATGGTTGGTTTCGATTAAAAATGACACTGTTTTCATTGGCTGGGTTTTACTTTATGGGCAGTTTATGTGACTGTTATTTCGCGGACAACGGCATCGCGCGAGCAAATGAAGCGAAATAATGTTTGTTCTTGGCACTGAAGTGACCTCGGACAGAGTCGTATGCCAATATGGAATTGAAGTGCTTTTAAAAGATAATAATTGTGGCCAAAAAAAAAATGCACGCAAGGTGTTTAACATATGACGGACCTTGTAAAAATTAAGAGGTTTTTTTTTTGTTATTTCCTCTAGCCCCCAAAATACAGGATTCAATTAAGTAAAGGGAGCCAGAAGTCTGAACAAAGGCCTCTAAGTGGCTGGCTCGATTGAAGAAATGACTTTAAAAGCTCTGTTACGGAGGTTTTTAGTTGCTAAACCATGAGACAAAAGAGGCTTTCGTCAACAGATCTCTCGTATTATTGTTCCTAGAGTGGCCCCGATTCTTTTGTTGGTGATTTTGTTTACTCAAAGAAAAGGCCGTTCCTTATTGCTTAATCCAGGGATTTTCTAAGACCGAAGACCTGTTGAGCGAAATGCGTACCGTGTGGCTAAGATCTTAAGCTGCATTTTAATTTAGTATTGGCATCGCCAAGCAAACGAGATCTGAATATTTCACCGACCACAAGCCAATTATTCGTAACCCAAACCTATATGCAAAATCACACGAATTTCCATTGCAGAAGAAGTGCGAAATTTGAAAGTTATGACAGATTGTTGATTAATAAGTTTATTCCAATATATGTACAATTTTAAGCAAATGTTGTGATCATTTTGGTTCCTTGAATGAATGAGTCTTGTCGAGCGCCAAGCTGCCATTTTGTTGTAAGTACTCAGTAACATGCCTCTTCTCGACGAAACTCAACGAGAAATGATAGCTTAAAACTCTCGGGCTAAAACCTTGATTCGTTCAGTACTAATTCTAACATTCTGTCGCAATACCACCCGTTTGCTTCACGGTTTAGTTTTAATGTCATGGAACAGTATTCGAAGCCGGTTTGTTTTCGTGTCTTAAATGCACTTTTGCTTTTAAGTTTCGAAACTTGAGAGG